>Ga0315273_10003938_pt1 | contig 18013 bp, 13 predicted proteins | sample YL17G02_0_MG_FD_205753 | JGI IMG/M metagenome (GOLD analysis project Ga0315273, IMG submission 205753) | Sediment microbial communities from Yellowstone Lake, YNP, Wyoming, USA - YL17G02_0 | ecosystem: Environmental > Aquatic > Freshwater > Lake > Sediment | place: USA: Wyoming | collected...
GGCCGCATTACCCGCAGCACCGGTCTGCGTAGACTGCGTTCCTGCCTGGCCACCGAGCTTCACATCGTCAGCCGTAGGCTGGGCAGCACGATACCGCTGCGCCGGAACGATCGTGCCGCTCACGTCTTTTCCGCTGGACGGGAACTCGACATATTGCGACGCGACAACGACGGCCGCCACGGCGATGCTTACGCCGATCCAGATTTTGCTTTTGGAACCGATTTTCCGTTCGCTCATGTTCTCGCCCCTTAGATATGGCCCAGGTTGGGAGACCCGCTGGACACTTGCCGTTTTCCCCGAGCCAAAGCCCCGGGCTCCCGTGAATGATTGCCTAATTACACGCGACCGCGAAAAAAGTTGGCGCAAGCGGCCTCGCCTCGCCGGTTGCTGCGGGATCGCCGCCATCACCGACGCGACCAGCCCCTCCGGCGGAAACGCTTTGGGTACACGGCTCAATTCGGCGAACAGGCGCTGCAAATCCCCAAACTGGTCGCGCGCAGCAGGGTCGGCGGCCAGCAGCCGATCCAGCTTGCGGGCCTCGCCCGGGGTAGCCTCGCCATCGAGGACCGCGTACATCAATTGGGTGTTTTCGGAGTGATCCATATCAGTTCCCGCGCAGGTCTTTCAGTAGGTCACGCAGCCGGTGCCGGGCCTCGAACAGGCGCGATTTCACCGTCTTTTCGTCCAGATCCAGAATGTCTGCGATCTCCTGGTAGCTGCACTCGGAGAAGTGCCGCAGCGTCAGCACCATCCGGTCGTTGGTCGACATGCGCATCAGCGTGCCCTGGATCCGCCTGGAGACCTGCGCGCTGCCAACCTGCCGTTCCGGGTTGACGGTGTCCGCGGCGGGAAGGTCGACCTCCTCGTCCAGGGCTTCTTCCCGTTTATTGCGCCGCAGCAAGTTGAGCGACTCGTTGACCGCGATCCGGTAGATCCAGCTGAAGAATTTGTACTGTGAGTCGTATTCATCCAGCCGCTCCGCAACCTTGAGAAACACATCCTGGGTGACGTCGTTTGCATCTTCGGCCTTGCGCAAGACCCAGAACGCCGCGTTGTAAATGGGCCGCTGGTAGCGGATGACCAATTCAGTGAAGGCGGCCCTGTCCCCATTCCGGAAGCGCTGCACCAACGTCTGATCGGTGTCGTTGTCCACAATTACACGCGGTGGTTGGAAAAGTTGGTGTGGCGACTATTGGGCGGGCTCGATTTCGAAGATCTGGTCGAATCCGGAATAGAGGAAGATGTCCTGCAGGTGGCGGTTGACGCCCGTGAGCCGCAGCTTGCCGGCCGAGGCGAGCAGCCGCTTCTGGGTCTTCAGGAGTACACCGAGGCCGGCGCTGGAGATGTACTCCAGCCCGCTGCAATCCAGCGTCACCGTTCCCTGGACCTGGTCGAGGAACGACTGGGCAGCCGGGCACTGGGCGGCATCCAGCCGCCCCGCGAGCACGACCGCGCCCTCTGCATTGAAATCAATCGCGAGCATCCCCCCCCCGTTTCTTCGCTGCGTCGCCGGGATCCGTCTGTCCCGCCAAGGTCTTGCGGAACGTGATCCGGCTCTGCCGCTTTTCCTTCGAATACTCGTAACCCAGAGAATCCACCATCCGCCGGATCAGGTGCAGTCCCAGCCCCCCGGGCACGCGCTGCTCGATCGGCCTGTTCACCTCGGCATCGGGCGCCTGGGTGACGTCGAAACGCTCGACATCATAGTCGGTTAACGAGACTTCCACGCCGCCAGCGACTTCGACCATGTCGATGCGCACCTCGGCGTCGCTGGCGGGGCTGTACTTGACCATGTTCGTGAACAGCTCTTCCACCGTCAGGTCGACGGTGGGCAGCAGTCCGGGATCGATCTGCTGGCGGGTGAAGAAGTCCGCCGTGAACAGGAAGATGTCCTGCAGCGAGTCGAAGCTGCGACGGAAAGTCCGGTGCGTGGTCACGCCCGCCTCGCGCTTGACCAGGACCACGGTCATGTCGTCTTCCTGGGGCGCGCCCTTGGCGAACGCATGGACGGCGTCGAGCAGGATGGCGGACAGCTCGGCCATCGGCTTTCCATGGTGCGCCGCGAGGATTTCCTCGACCCGCTGCTCCCCGAACTGTTCGTTGCCGGCGTCGGCGTACTCGTAAATGCCGTCCGAAAGGAGGACCAGAATGTCGCCCGGCAGCATTTCCAGGCTCACGGCCGGCCTTAGCGACGTGATCGGCATGGCCGCCAATGGAAAGCTGGTGGGGTTGTGGTGCGCGCAGGCCCCGGTCGACGCCTGGAAGTGCAGGATGGGTGCCTGGCCGCCGCTGTGGAAGCGCATCCGGTTGGCGGCGACGTCCAGAAGCCCGATGAACGCCGTGATGAAGCGATCGTCGGCCAGCGTGTCGGCGAGCTGGTTGTTCACCTGCGTGAACGCGGTTTCGAGGTCGGCGCCAAGCCGGAACGCCATGCGCAGCATCGCCTGCATTTGCGTCACCGACAGCGCCGGGGCGATGCCGTGGCCCGTGGCGTCGCCCAGGACCGTCAGCAGCCCCTGGTCGATCACCGACAGGTCGAAGGTGTCACCGCCCGTGATGCTCGCGGGCCGGAACGTTCCGTACACATCGTAGCCGGGGAGCGAAGGCATGGTCGCGGGCAGCGTGCTCATCTGCACCACGCGTGCCATTTCCAGCTCCTGGCGCATCTTCTCGCCCTCGATCAGGGCTTCGGTCATGCGCACCCGCTGGAGGGCGACCGCGCACTGCGCCGCCAATACGGTGGCAAGCTCCTCGTCGTTCGCGTCGAAGACACCGCCCGCCTTGTTCAGGACCTGCATCACCCCCACCAGGACGTCCTTGTGGTCGACCAGCGGAAGGGTCAGCATGCAGCGCGTTCGATAGCCGGAATGCCTGTCCACCTCCGGATTGAATCGCTCGTCCGTGTAGCAGTCGGGCACATTGATGATCCGGCGTTCGCGCGCGCAGGCGCCCGCGATGCCGGCGTCCGCCGGGACGCGCACCGGCGCGATGCCGGTTGCGATCTCGAGGACCAGTTGATCCGCCGCCGGGTCATAGAGCCATACCGAGCCGCGCTCGGCCCGGAGCACCTGCTTGGCCGCGCTCACCACTTCGGAGAGCATCGTCAGCAGGTCGAACGGGGCCGCCAGCTTGCTGGTGACCGCGAGGATCGCCTCCATGTCCCGAACGGAAAGGCGGCGTTGATTTGGCCGTGCGCTCATGCTGCCCGAATGTAACAGAGGCGCGGGCTTTGTGGCCTCGATCGTCGCGCGATCCGGCATCTGCGTTCGGGCTCCTATCCGTCCTTCCGATCGATGCTGGCCGGCGCCAGCGGCGCAGGGTCGACGGCAACGCGCCGGATGGCGAGCACGGCGTCCGCCGGGAGCAGCCGCTCGACATAGCGCTCCCACGTACGGGTGTGCTCGTGCAGGTGCAGCGACCCCTCGGCGTCCTCGCGGACAATGCCCGTCTCGAGCAGCGTGTCGATGTAGGACGCAAACGTCGAGCGCTCGTAGAAATCCGGCGGCGCGAACTCGAACAGCAGCGACAGTCGCTGCGTCAGCATCTGCATCAGCTCCTCCAGTCGCTCCCGTTTCAACTTTCCGGAACCGACCCGGGTCAGGAGCGCGATCGTCAGGTAATTGCGGCGCAGGAGGTGCCGCAGCGATCGAGCGAGCAGTTCCAGCCCGGCGTGCCCGGAGCTGTAGCGCTCCGCGGCGCGTACCATGCCATCCGGGCTCGCCCGCGCGAGCCCGATCTCGACGAACAGCGCTACGATGCGCTTCGACTCGGCGGCCGCCTCCTCGGGGGAGTGGTGCAACATGAGCTCCGCGCGCAGGAAGGGCAGACCGCCCTCGGTGAACTCGGCGACACGGTCGAGCGTGGCTTCGCGTGTGGCGACCAGCAGGCTCGCGACCAGCGCCGGCAGCGCATAGGCGTGCAGCACGTTGTTGCGAAGGTAGTTGAGCGTGGACACCTCCTTGTCGGGCACCGTGATGACATCCCCGAGCGGATGCGAAACGCGCGTGGCAAAGCCGAGCTTCAGGGCCTGCGCGATCACCGCCGCCGGTTCATGAGTGATGAGCACGGCGTCGGGCGAGTACGGCAATCGGGACGCGATGGTCTTCAGCCAATCGATCTGCTGCGAGAGTTCGCGCATATCGAGCGCGTGGCGCGGACTGGGCACGATCGCCATTGCGAACAGGTTGATCGGGTTGATGACGACCGCAGAGTTGATACGCTGCGCCATCTCGCGCGCGAGCGGCAGCGTGAGCCGCCGCGCCGTGGCCCGTTGCTCCTCGCCTTGCAGCGCATGCCAGTCGGGTGCCTCCCGATCGAGGAATTGGTCGATCGACAGGGGTTCCCCGAAATTGGCGTACACGCTTCCGTATTCGTGCCGGAGGTTGCGGGCAACCCGCACGAGCGCTCCCAGCGACTCGCTCTCCTTCGGCTGCCCCTCGAGCTCGGCGACCAGCGTACGGCCCTCGAGCAACTTTTCGTAGCTGAAATTCACCGGAACCAACAGCAGCGGTCGCGGGTGCTCGCGCATGAAGCTCTCGACGGTCATGCCCAGGAGGCCGCCCTTTGGCGCGAGCGTCCGTCCGCTGCGGCTACGGCCGCCCTCGATGAAGTACGCGATCGGGAACCCCTTTGCCAGCATCGAATGCAGGTACTCGCGGAAGACCGCCCCGTAAAGCGGCTCGCCCTTGAAGCTGCGGCGCAGGAAGAAGGCTCCACCGCGCCTCAGCAACGGGCCTACGATCGGGAAATTCAGGTTTGCGCCCGCTGCGATATGGGGCGGAGCGAGCCCCTGCGCGTTGACGAGATACGACAACAGCAGGTAATCGACGTGACTGCGGTGATTGGGCAGATAGACGAGCCCCTTGCCCGGCGCGGCTTTGGCGAGCTCGTTCCCGTGGTGGACGTCGACCCCGTCGTAGAGGTGTCGCCACAGCCGCTTGAGCAGCAACTCCCCGGCGCGTATGACGGGATAGCTGAAGTCCGACGCGATCTCCCACGCAAACTTGCGCGCCCGGTCCTCTGCCGCCGCGATGGTCACGCCGAGCCGTCCCGACTCCTCCGCGATGGCCTCGTGCAGGGCGCCCGAGTCCATCATCGCCTGGATAAGGTTGCGCCGATGCGACAGGTCCGGGCCGATCGCCGACTCGCGCATCCGGCGAAAGTAAAAGCGCAGGAAGCGATTTGCCTTGCGCACCGCCGTGGCCTCGTCGGTCTCTTCGTCGATCAGCCGGCGCAGCGATATCGGTTCGCCGAAGCTCACGCGCGTCTGCCGGCCGTGCAGCGCAATGATCAAGATCTGGCGCAAGGGTCCCACGCTCGCCCATGCGTCGGCGAACAGCGCTTTTACGAGCGAATCCTGCGACTTTGGCGATCGCCCCCAGAGGACCGTCACCGGCATCAGCTGCACGTCGAGTGCTGGCTCCCGCATCAGCGCCGCGGTCATCTGCGAGAGGGTGGCGGACGGCTCCGCGGTGCGAGTACTCAACGGATTCCGGTTGAGGATGACCGACAATACCGCGCGCTCGCGGACCGGGAACTCGGGCCCGATCGGGGCCAGCGCGGAGGGCAGACCGAGCCGCCGCGCCTCCTCCTCGAGCACGAGCAGGCTCGACAGATGCCGATCCTGGAGGACATAGCAGAGCGGCCTTTGCCAATCGACGCGAAGCGAAGCGACCTGCTCCGGCGTGACCCGGGTTCGTACGATCAGGTAGAGCAGGCGACGCAGCAGCGCGAGGAGAATGTTGCCGGGGTGCAGCGAGCCGCGCAGGCGCGAAACCGGACGGGACGGCGGGTCGGTCATCGTCGTTTCGGGGATTGTTCCACTGACCTGCGCCCCATTTTCGATGTCAAGGTGTTCTTAGTACAGCTCGGGTTGGTCCGCGACCATTCCACTGCCTCGAAACGGGACGCCGCGCAGAATTGTGAGGCAGGCCGCGGTTTTTGGTAACCTCCGGCTGTACCCGACCCGCAAGGGGACCCGGTAACGGTGTCGTTCGCGCGGCGGCCAGTGGGAGGCGCAAGTGGAAAGCGGTGCCAGGGCAAAAGGAAACGCATGAAGATCGTGTGCATCGGCGGCGGTCCGGCCGGGCTGTACTTCGGTATCCTGATGAAGAAGCAGGATCCGGTCAACGAAGTCGTCGTTGTCGAACGCAACCGTGCGTACGACACCTTCGGCTGGGGTGTCGTCTTCTCCGACCAGACGCTCGGCAATCTGGTGAACGCCGACGAGAAGACGGCCCGGACGATCCTGCAGTCGTTCAATCACTGGGACGACATCGACGTGTTCTTCAAGGGGCGCAAGGTCACGTCGAGCGGTCACGGCTTCTGCGGCATCGGTCGCAAGCGGCTGCTCAACATCCTGCAGGCGCGCTGCGAGGAGCTCGGCGTGAAGCTGGTGTTCGATACCAACGTCACCGACGACCGCGCGGTGGCGGCCGCGTACGGCGCTGACCTCGTGATCGCCTGCGACGGCCTCAACAGTGCCGTCCGCGCGCGCTACCGGGACGTTTTCAAGCCCGACATCGAAACGCGCCGCTGCCGCTTCGTCTGGCTCGGGACGAAGAAGAAATTCGATGCGTTCACCTTCGCGTTCGAGGAAACCGGGCACGGCTGGTTCCAGGCGCACATCTATCAGTACGACGGCGAAACGTCGACGTTCATCGTCGAGACACCCGAGGAGGTCTGGCAGAGCGCCGGCCTCGACCGGATGAGCCAGGAGGAGGGCATCGCGTTCTGCGAAAAGCTTTTCGCCCATCGTCTCGAAGGTCACCGGCTCCTTTCCAACGCGACCCACCTGCGCGGCTCGGCGATCTGGCTCAAGTTCCCTCGCATCGTCTGCGCCAACTGGGTGCACTGGATCACCGTCGACGGCAAGCGTGTTCCGGTGGTGCTGATGGGCGATGCGGCGCACACGGCGCATTACTCGATCGGCTCGGGCACCAAGCTGGCACTCGAGGACGCGATCGAGCTCGCGCGCTCCTTTCGGACGCACCGTGCGGAGGGCGTGGAGCGGGTTCTCGCCGTCTACCAGGATGCGCGATCGGTCGAGGTGCTGAAGATCCAGAGTGCGGCCCGCAACTCCATGGAGTGGTTCGAGAACGTCAAGCGTTATACGCACCTCGAGGCGGAGCAGTTCGCCTACTCGATGCTGACGCGCAGCCAGCGCATACCCCACGAAAACCTGCGGCTGCGCGACGCGAAGTATGTCGAGCGTTTCGAGCAATGGATCGCCGACCACGCTTTCGCAGAGGCACAAACGCCGATGCCGGCGACGGCGCGCACCATCCCGCCGATGCTGACGCCGTTCCGCGCGCGCGGCATCGTCCTCAAGAATCGCATCGTCGTGTCGCCGATGGCGCAGTATTCGGCGAAGGACGGAATTCCGGGCGACTACCATCTCGTGCACCTTGGCGCGCGCGCGATGGGTGGCGCCGGACTCGTATTCGCGGAGATGACCTGCGTATCGCCCGATGCGCGGATCACGCCGGGTTGCCCCGGCCTGTGGAACGATGCGCAGCGCGATGCCTGGCGGCGCATCGTCGAATTCGTCCACGCGGAGACCGACGCGAAGATCGCCATGCAGCTCGGCCACGCGGGCGCCAAGGGTTCGACCTGCGTGCCCTGGGGCGGCGGCGAAGACGCTCCGCTGCCGAGCGGCAACTGGCCGCTCGTGGCTTCCAGTGCGCAGCAGTATCTATCGGGTGTTTCGCAGACCGCGCGCGAGGCCACGGCGGACGACCTCGCGCGGATCGAGGCCGATTTCGTCGGCGCCACGAGACGCGCCGCGGAGGCCGGCTTCGACTGGCTCGAGCTGCACTGTGCGCATGGCTATCTGCTGTCGAGCTTCATTTCGCCGCTCACCAACCGGCGCCGCGACGAGTATGGCGGCAGCCTCGAAAACCGGTGCCGCTATCCGCTTGCGGTGTTCGCGGCGATCCGCGCGGCATGGCCGGCGGACAAGCCGATCAGCGTCCGGATTTCGGCGCACGACTGGGCGGAAGGCGGAATCACGCCCGACGATGCGGTCGAGATCGCGCGGATGTTCAAGCGGGCGGGGGCGGACCTGATCGACTGCTCGTCGGGCCAGGTCGTCCCGTACGCCAAGCCGGTCTACGGACGCATGTACCAGGCGCCTTTCGCCGACCGGATCCGCAACGAGACCGGCATCGCGACGATCGCCGTGGGTGCGATATACGAAGCCGATCACGCGAACAGCATCATTGCTGCCGGGCGCGCCGACCTCTGTGCGATCGGGCGGCCGCATCTGGCAAACGCGGCATGGACGTTGAACGAGTCCGCGAAGATCGGCTATGCGGACATCGCGTGGCCGAAGCAGTATCGTTCGGCGAAGGCGCAGCTCGAGCGCAACGTCGAGAGGGAGAAGCAAATCGCCGCCGCCAACGCGGGCCTCACACCGCAGCAGATCGCCGCGAAACTGCTCGAGGGCTGAGAACGGGACTGCCGGGAAAGCACATCGGGACAACGACGAAGGGCACCCATGGACATCCTGCAACCCCCGGGCTGGACGCGCCCGAGAGGCTACGCCAACGGCATTGCCGCGAAGGGGACGATGGTGTTCGTCAGCGGAATGATCGGCTGGGACGCACAGGGGAAATTCCGCACGACGGATTTCGCGGGCCAGGTGCGGCAGGCGCTCTCCAACATCGTCCTGGTACTCGCGGAAGCCGGCGCACGGCCGGAACACATCGTCCGGATGACCTGGTACGTCGTCGACAAGCACGAATACGTTGCCGCGTACCCTGCGATCGGGAAAGCCTATCGCGAGATCCTCGGCCACCATTATCCGGCGATGACCGCCGTAGAAGTCGCGGCGCTCGTCGAGGATGCGGCACGGGTGGAGATCGAAGTCACGGCGGTGGTTCCGGACCGAGCGGCAACATGAGCATGGCGGCGGGACCCGATGTGGTCGCCCCGTGGGACAACCCGATGGGGACCGACGGATTCGAGTTCATCGAGTATGCGGCGGCCGACCCCGCGGCCATGGGGAAGATGTTCGAGCGGCTCGGGTTCATGGCGGTTGCGCGTCACCGGCGGAAGAAGGTGACGCTCTACCGTCAGGGCGAGATCAATTTCATTCTCAACGGCGAGCCGGACAGTTTTGCGCAGCGGTTCGCCCGCCTGCACGGGCCTTCGATCTGCGCGATCGCCTTCCGCGTCAAGGATGCCGGCCAGGCGTACGAGCGCGCGATCTCGCTCGGGGCGTGGGGCTACGATTCCACAGGAGGGCCCGGTGAGCTCAACATTCCCGCGATCAAGGGCATCGGCGACTCGATGATCTATCTGGTCGATCGTTGGCGCGGCAAGGACGGCGCGCATCCGGGCGAGATCGGCGACATCGGCATCTACGACGTCGACTTCGCACCCATCGCGGGTGCGCCGCAGCATCCGCCCGGACACGGGCTGACGTACATCGATCACCTGACGCACAACGTGCATCGCGGGCGGATGGACGAGTGGTCGGGCTACTACGAGCGGCTGTTCAATTTCCGTGAAATTCGATACTTCGACCTCGAAGGGCAGGTCACCGGCATCAAGTCGCGCGCGATGACGAGCCCGTGCGGCAAGATTCGGATTCCGATCAACGAGGAGGGCCAGGAGAAATCGGGCCAGATCCAGGAATACCTCGATCGCTATCACGGGGAAGGCGTCCAGCACATCGCGTTGGGATCGTCGAATCTTTACAGGACCGTCGACTCGCTCATGGCGGCGGGGGTGAAGCTGCTCGACACGCCGGGCACTTACTACGAACGGGTCGACAAGCGGATTCCCGGTCACGGCGAGCCGCTCGCGGAGCTCTCGAAGCGGAACATCCTGATCGACGGCGACGCCGGCAAGCTGTTGCTGCAGATCTTTTCGGAGAACCAGTTCGGGCCGGTCTTCTTCGAGTTCATCCAGCGCAAAGGCAACGAGGGTTTCGGCGAGGGCAACTTCAAGGCGCTGTTCGAATCGATCGAGCTCGACCAGATTCGGCGCGGCGTGGTGAAGGAGCAGTGACCTCCCCGGGCGCGCCACCGCGGGACAAGACGGATTGGCCGGGGAGTGAATGCTTGTAAAATGGGAAAATTCCGCGCCGGTCGACATGGCGCGATCCCGCAACGTCTGGATGCCTGCCCGATGAATCGAAATCGATGCTCTTGCCGCGCGCTGCTCGTTGCCGTGGTGCTGCCTGCCGTGATCTTGGCGGTCGGTGACGGCATGTCCGAAGCGGTCGCCCAGACGAGCGACGCCAACGTCGAGACCGTGCGTGCCGAGGTCGGCAAACCGGTGCAGGCGGCAAAGGATTTCATCAGTGCCCGGAATTTTCCGGAGGCGCTGCTCGCAATTCGCGTGGCCGAAGGAATCGCCGACCGTACCCCGTACGAGAACTATGTTATCGAACGCGTGCGTGCGGTCGCGGCCTTTGGCGCCGGAGACACGCCGACCGCGACCCGGTCGTTCGAGGTGATCATTGCGTCCGGTCGCCTTCCGCCCGCCGAGCAGATCAGGATGGTCGAAACGCTTGCCAGCATGTATTTCAAGGCCGCGGATTATCCGAAGGCCGTGACGTGGGCCTCGCGCTATATCAAGGACGGCGGCGCGAATCCACAGATGCGCATGCTGCTGATCCGGTCGCTCTATTTCACCGATGACTGCGCCGGCGCCGCGCCGCAATTGCGCGCGATCCTCGATGCGGCCGAAAAGACGGGGTCGGCGCCGCCGCAGGAGGATCTCCAGCTGCTGGCGAGCTGTTACACCAAGCTCAACGACGGCCCCGGCTATGCCTTCGCGCTCGACAAGCTGCTCGCGTACTACCCCAGGAAAGAGTACTGGGCCGACGCGATTCGTCGCGCCGAGACCAAGCCCGGCTTTGCGGACATCCTGGCGCTCGATGTGCTCAGGCTGGTGCAGGCCACCGGCAACCTGACGACCGCCGCGCAGTACACGGCGATGGCGCAGCTTGCGCTGAAGGTCGGATACCCCGCCGAAGCGAAGCGGGTCATCGACCAGGGTTTCGCCGCCGGCGTGCTGGGCGCGGGCGCCGATGCCGATCTCCAGCGCCGGTTGCGCGACAAGGCGACGAAAGAGGCAGCGGAGGACGAAAAGCTGCTGGTGCAGAACGCCAGGGATGCCGCTGCCGCGAAAGACGGAACGGCGCTCGTCAATGTCGGTTTCGCGTTGGTGACCGCCGGGCAGTTCGACAAGGGACTGATGCTGATGGAACAGGGGATGCAGAAAGGTGAGGTCAAGCGGCAGGACGATGCCAAACTGCATCTTGCGATCGCCTATCTCACCGCCGGCCAGAAGGCGAAGGCCATCCAGACGCTCAGGACCGTGCAAGGGAGCGACGGCAGCGCCGATCTTGCCCGCCTGTGGCTGATTCACGCACAACGTTCGTCCAGCTGAGCGCTCGTTCCTGTCAATTCGGCCGCCGCGTCCGCAAGCGGCCGCCGGCATTCCGTCGCCGATCGCGCGATCGATCCGCTCGACATCGACGCCGATGCGCGCGCCGACGGGGAGGTTCCTGGCGATACCGATGACGGCGACATCCTGCGTGTGCGGGACGTTGAAATCGATGCCGGACGCGGGGTCTGCAAGCTCGGGCCGGCCGCGCGCTCCGCGGCGGACCGCCACCTGCGCCGGGGCAACGCCCTGCACGTCCCCGAGCAGCAGGCGCAGCGACCTGCGCCGCGCGATCCACCGGTGCCGAAGCGGTCGGCGCGCGCCAATTCTGCGGGGGATAGCCAGGCGGCGATCCTTGCGATCTCGCCGGGTGTCCGGTCGAGTCCGCACCACCACAAGGCGATGCCGGGTGCGGCGGGTTTCACCCCGCGGAGGCTGTCCGCGGCCCTCCACGGCGTGCCAAAGGCCTGGAATCCCTTCAATCTGCCCCCATTTTCTGCTATGATAGCGTCCGATAAGTAGGAGAAATGGGCTGGGCACAGCCCATTTTTTTTTGCCGCGACCCTTTTGCATGGCGATGAACCTGGGCGAATTGCTGGAAATGACGTTGCCCCCCATGGGGTACGAGCTGGTCGATTGGGAGATGTCGCCCAAGGGCCGGTACGTCCGCGTTTTCATCGACAAGCCGAAAGGCGTGAGCGTCGAGGACTGCGCGCGCGTCAGCCGCCAGCTGACACGGTTGTTCGCGGTCGAAAACGTCGATTTCGACCGGCTCGAAGTGTCGTCACCCGGATTGAACCGGCCGCTGCGAAAGGCGGCCGACTTCGAGCGATTCGTGGGCGAGGAGGCCGATTTCAGGCTGACGAACCCGATCGAGAACGCCCGGCGCATGAAAGGCATCCTGCACGGCCTCGCCGACGGCGCCGTCCTGGTCGAGACCACGCAGGGCATGAGGACGATCCCGCTCGCGGATATCGATCGCGCGCGGCTCGTACCGAGGATCGAGTGGAGAAAAGCGACATGAACCGCGAACTGCTGCTGCTGGTCGACGCGCTTGCGCGCGAGAAGAACGTGGCCAAGGACATCGTGTTCACCGCGCTGGAGTCGGCGCTCGCCTCGGCCACGAAAAAGCGCTTCACCGACGAAATCGACGCGCGGGTATCGATCGACCGCGAAACCGGCGATTACGAGTCCTTCCGGCGCTGGACGGTCGTGCCGGACGAAGATCACGAGGAGCCTGCCTATCAGATCGCGATCACCGACGCCGCCCTTCGCGATCCCGTACTCAAGCTCGGCGATGTCGTCGAGGAGTCGCTCGAGCCCGTGGAGTTCGGGCGCATCGGCGCGCAGGCGGCGAAACAGGTGATCCTGCAGAAGATCCGCGACGCCGAGCGCGAACAGATCCTCAACGACTTTCTCGAGCGTCAGGACAACCTGCTGACCGGCACCGCCAAGCGCATCGAGCGCGGCAATGTGATCGTGGAATCCGGCCGCATCGAAGGCGTGATTCCGCGCGACCAGGTGATCCCGAAGGAAATGCTTCGCGTCGGCGACCGCATCCGTGCGTACGTGACGAAGATCGACCGCACCGCGAAGGGTCCGCAGCTCATCCTGTCGCGAATCGCGCCCGAGTTTCTCATGCGGCTCTTCGAACTCGAGGTGCCCGAGATCGAGGAGGGCCTGATCGAGATCAAGGCCGCCGCGCGCGACCCCGGCATCCGCGCCAAGATCGCGGTCAAGTCGAACGATCCGCGGCTCGACCCGCAGGGCACCTGCATCGGCATGCGCGGCTCGCGCGTGACCGCCGTCACGAACGAGCTCGCCGGCGAGCGGGTCGACATCATCCTCTTCTCGGAAGATCCCGCGAAGTTCGTCATCAACGCGCTGGCGCCCGCCGAGATCTCGTCGATCGTGGTCGACGAGGAGAAGCACAGCATGGATGTCGTGGTGGACGAGGAAAACCTGGCGATCGCGATCGGCCGGCTCGGTCAGAACGTCCGCCTGGCCTCCGAACTCACCGGGTGGGAACTCAACCTGATGAGCGTCGAGGACTCGCAGAAGAAGCACGACGAAGAGGGACAGCGTCTGCGTCAGCTGTTCATGGACAAGCTCGATGTCGACGAAGAGGTCTCGGACATTCTGATCGGCGAGGGCTTCACGTCGCTGGAGGAGGTCGCGTACGTGCCGATCAACGAGATGCTCGAGATCGACGCATTCGACGAGGAGACGGTCAACGAACTCCGGAGCCGCGCCCGCAACGCGCTGCTCACCGACGCCATCGTCCGCGAGGAGAGCGTCGAGAACGTCGAGGAGGCGCTGCTCAACCTCGAGGGCATGGACACGGAGATCGCGAGCGCGCTGGCGGTCCACGGCATCACGACGCGCGATGCGCTGGCCGACCTCGCGGGCGACGAGCTGGTCGAGCTCACCGGCATCGCCGAGGACCGCGCGCAGGACCTGATCATGAAGGCGCGCGCGCATTGGTTCGAAGACACGCCGGTCGACGCCGAGAAGGTCGCCGGGGCGGCAGTCGCGGCGCCGATACAGCATTGAGAATTGCGCGACATTAGGCACGCGGGAGAAGCGCATGGCGCAAATGACGATTGAACAATTCGCGACGGAGTTGAAGCTGCCATCGGGTGCGCTGCTGGAGCAGCTCGCCAAGGCAGGCGTCGAAGCCAAGAAGGAAGGCGACAACCTTTCCGAACAGGATAAGACCAAGCTGCTCGAATATCTGCAGAAGCAGCATGGCGCCGCCGGCGAGCCGAAGAAGAAGATCACGCTGACGCGCAAGCAGACGACCGAGATCAAGGCGGCCGGCTCCACCGGCAAGGCGCGGACGATCCAGGTCGAGGTGCGCAAGAAGCGCGTATTCGTCAAACGCGACGAGAACGAGCCTGTGCCGGTCGTCGAGGAGGCACCCAAGCCCGTTGTGGCTCCGCTGATCAGCGTCGAGGAACTCGCCGCGCGCGAGGCCGAGGAGCGCCAGGCGCAGGCGCTGATCGCGCGCCAGCAGGAAGAGCTGCAAAAGAAGCAGGAGAAGGTGGTCAAACGCAAGACCAAGAAGGAACGCGAGGCCGAGGAGGCCGCGGCCAAGGCGGCGCTCGACGCCGCCGAAGCGGAGGCGGCCAAGCCGGTCGAGACGCCGAAGGCGGGCAAATCCACGGCGGCGAAGGCGGCGACCGAAGGCACGCTGCATCGTCCCGCGGCCAAGCCCGGCGAGCGCGCGAAGCCGGTCAAGAAGAGCGGCGCAGGGTTCCAGGAAGAAGCGGCACGCAGGCGTGCGCTCAAACTGCGCGGCGACATCACGGGTGGAACGGCTGCCAACGGCTGGCGTCAGCCGAAGGTGGGCCACCGCCGGCACGACGAAGAGGGCGGCGAAGGCGCCGTGCCGACGGCATCGGGTCCGATCCTCCGGGACGTATCGATCCCCGAGACGATCACGGTTGCCGAACTTGCGCGAAAGCTTTCGGTGAAGGCGGCCGAGGTCATCAAGGCGCTGATGAAACTTGGCCAGATGGTGACCATCAACCAGGTGCTGGACCAGGAAACCGCGATCATCCTGGCCGAGGAACTGGGGCACAAGGCGAAGGCCGCGAAGCTCGACGATCCCGATGCGTTGCTGGCCGAATCCGAGGCCACCAATGTCGAGGCGGAACCGCGGCCGCCGGTCGTCACGGTGATGGGTCACGTCGACCACGGCAAGACTTCGTTGCTCGACCACATCCGCCGCACGCGAGTGGCGAGCGGCGAGGCCGGCGGGATCACGCAGCACATCGGCGCCTACCATGTACAGACGAAGAAGGGCGTGATCACGTTCCTCGACACGCCGGGCCACGAGGCATTCACCGCGATGCGCGCGCGCGGCGCCAAGGTCACCGACATCGTGGTGCTGGTCGTGGCGGCCGACGACGGCGTGATGCCGCAGACGAAGGAAGCGATCGCGCACGCGAAGGCCGGCAACGTGCCCGTCGTCGTGGCGATCAACAAGGTCGACAAGCCCGAAGCGAATCTCGAACGGGTCAAGCAGGAGCTTGTTGCCGAAAGCGTGATCCCCGAGGAGTACGGCGGCGAGACGCAGTTCATCGCCGTTTCGGCGAAAACCGGTGCCGGCATCGACGAGTTGCTGGACGCGATCCTGCTGCAGGCGGAAGTGCTGGAGCTCAAGGCGCCGAAGAACGCGCCGGCGAGAGGAATCGTCATCGAGTCGCGGCTGGACAAAGGCAAGGGGCCGGTGGCGACCGTCCTCGTGCACTCCGGCACGATGAAGCGCGGCGACGTCGTACTCGCGGGCGCAGTGTTCGGACGCGTGCGCGCGATGACCGACGAGAACGGAAAGAGCGTGCCGACCGCGGGCCCGGCGATCCCCGTCGAGATCCAGGGCCTTTCCGATGTGCCCCTGGCCGGCGAGGACGTGATCGTCCTGGGCGACGAGCGCAAGGCGCGCGAGATCGCGCTGTTCCGCCAAGGCAAGTTCCGCGACGTGAAGCTCGCCAGGCAACAGGCGGCGAAGCTCGAGAACATGTTCGACCAGATGGCGGAGGATGCCATCAAGTCGCTCGCGCTGATCGTCAAGGCCGACGTCCAAGGCAGCTACGAAGCGCTGACGCAGGCACTGACGAAGCTCTCGACCAGCGAGGTCAAGGTCAATATCGTCCATGCCGCCGTGGGCGGCATCACCGAGTCCGACATCAACCTGGCGCTTGCGTCGAAGGCGGTCGTCATCGGGTTCAACGTGCGGGCCGACGTCGCCGCGCGCAAGCTTGCCGAGAGCAGCGGGGTCGACATCCGCTACTACAACATCATCTACGACGCGGTCGACGAGGTGAAAGCGGCGCTCTCCGGCATGCTCACGCCGGACAAGAAAGAGAGCCAGATCGGACAGGTCGAAGTGCGTGAGGTCTACAAGATATCGAAGGTCGGCACGGTGGCCGGTTGCTACGTTCTCGATGGCGTGGTCAAGCGCGGCTCTCGCGTGCGCGTGCTGCGCAGCAGCGTCGTGGTCCACGACGGCGAACTCGACTCGCTGAAGCGCTTCAAGGACGACGTCCGCGAGGTGAAGGGCGGTTTCGAGTGCGGCCTTTCCGTGAAGAACTTCAACGACATCGAGAAGGGCGACCAGCTCGAAGTCTACGAGATCGTCGAAGTCTCCCGAACGTTGTGATATTGCACGGCGTCGTCCCCGCGCATGCGGGGATCCAGTGACGTTCGACGCAAGACGCTGGATTCCCGCCGTCGGGAGAATGACGGGGCAGGAGGAGGCCGCAATCAGCGGGCCAAGCGCAATGAAAAAAACGAGTCAGCGCGCGCAGCGCGTCGCCGAGCAGATTCAGCGCGAGCTTGCCCGGCTGCTACGCGACGGCGTGAAGGATCCGCGCGTCGGGCGGGTCACGATAACCGCGGTCGAGGTATCTTCGGATCTCTCGCACGCGAAGATCTTCATCACGCACCTTGCCGGCCGCGAGCATGCGGACGAAGCCGTACGCGCGCTTCAGCGCACCACGGGTTTTCTGCGTACCGAACTCTCGCACCGGATGCAGCTCTATTCGGTGCCGCAATTGCATTTCGCCTACGACGACTCGATCGAATCGGGCATGCGCCTCTCGCAGCTGATCGACGAAGCCGTCGCGTCCGACGGCAAGCCGATTCCCTGATGGTTCCGGGCGAGCGACCCTCCCGGCCCCCGCGCCGGCGGGTCGACGGCGTGCTTCTGCTCGACAAGCCGCACGGCCTTTCGTCGAACGCCGCGCTGCAGCGCGCGAAGCGCCTCTACGCGGCCGAGAAGGCGGGACACACCGGCACGCTCGACCCGCTCGCGACCGGGCTGTTGCCGCTGTGCTTCGGCGAGGCGACCAAGTTCGCCCACGCGCTGCTCGACGCCCGGAAGGAATATGTCGCGACGGTGCTGTTCGGATCCGCGACGACCACCGGCGATGCGGAAGGCGAGACGCTGCGCACCTGCGACGTGACGTTTTCCCGTGCCGAACTGGTGTCGGCGCTATCGCGTTTCGTCGGGACCCTTGCCCAGATACCGCCTGCCTACGCGGCGCTCAAGTTTCAGGGTCGGAACTACTACGAATACGCGCGCGCCGGCGTCGACATCCCGCGTGCGCCGCGCGAGATCGAGATCACTGCAATCGAGCTCGTCGACTGGTCGCCGCCGCTCGCGGTGCTGCGCGTTGCCTGCGGCAAGGGAACCTACATCCGCGTTCTCGCCGAGGATGTGGCCGCGGCCGTGGACAGTTGCGCACATCTTGCCGCGCTGCGGCGCACGGCCGCCGGTCCCTTTGTGCTCGAGGGCGCCGTGACGCTGGAGGCGCTCGAAGCCATGGATTCCGCGGCGCGCGACGCGCTGCTGCTGCCGACGGACGCAGCCCTTGCCGGTGTCGCGCGCCTCGACGTCGACGCGCCGTCCGCCCAGGCGCTCGTGCACGGGCGGGTCGCGAGCGCGCCGCCGGGAACGAGCGGCAGGTACCGCTGCTATGGTCCGCGGGGAGGGTTCCTCGGATTGGTCGAGTCGGCAGGCGGCGCCCTGCTTGCGCTGCGACTCGCGCGCACGGACGCCCCGTTGGAGCCCTGAGCGCGGCGATTGGCTTGCGCTCGGACGCCGCGC
>Ga0315273_10003939_pt1 | contig 18013 bp, 16 predicted proteins | sample YL17G02_0_MG_FD_205753 | JGI IMG/M metagenome (GOLD analysis project Ga0315273, IMG submission 205753) | Sediment microbial communities from Yellowstone Lake, YNP, Wyoming, USA - YL17G02_0 | ecosystem: Environmental > Aquatic > Freshwater > Lake > Sediment | place: USA: Wyoming | collected...
ACCCCGCCGGGGCGCTGCGCGGCGTCTGGCTGGCGCACGTGCAGGTTGACTGGATCCCACAACTCGGCATCACGTTCTTCCTCGCCGAAGACGGCCTCACGCTCATCATGCTGGCGCTGACCTTCGCGCTCGGCCTGCTCGCCGTCCTGTGCTCGTGGCGCGGCATCACCGAACGTGTCGGCTTCTTCCACTTCGTGCTTCTCTGGACGGTCGCCGGACTGGCCGGCGTGTTCCTCTCGTTCGACCTGTTCCTGTTCTATTTCTTCTTCGAGATGATGCTCGTGCCGATGTACTTCGTGATCGCCGTCTGGGGTCACGAACGGCGCGTCTACGCGGCGGTCAAGTTCTTCATCTTCACGCAGGTCAGCGGGCTGCTCATGCTGGTGGCGATCGTCGCCCTGTACTTCATCCACGGACGCGCGACCGGCGACTACACCTTCGACTACCTCAAGCTGCTCGGCACGCCGATGAGCACCGCGACCGCCACCTGGCTGATGCTCGGCTTCTTCGTCGCGTTCGCCGTCAAGCTGCCGGTCGTGCCGCTGCACACCTGGCTACCCGACGCCCACACTGAAGCGCCGACTGCCGGCTCGGTGATCCTCGCCGGCGTGCTGATCAAGGTCGGCGCCTACGGCATGCTGCGCTTCATGATCCCGCTCTTCCCGCAGGCTTCGTTCGACTTCCGCACCGTGGCCATGGTCCTGGGCGTGGTCGGCATAATCTACGGCGCCCTCATGGCCTATGGCCAGCGCGACCTCAAGCGGTTGGTCGCCTACACGAGCGTCAGTCACATGGGCTTCGTGCTGCTGGGCATCTTCGCCTGGAACACGCTGGCGCTGCAGGGCGTGGTGCTGCAGCTTGTCTGCCACGCCCTGTCGACGGGCGCCCTGTTCATCCTGGTAGGCGCCCTGCAGGACCGCATCCACACCCGCGACCTCGACCAGATGGGCGGGCTGTGGCAGGTCGCGCCCCGCATGGGCGGCACGGCGACGTTCTTCGCCTTGGCCTCGCTGGGGCTTCCCGGACTGGGCAACTTCGTCGCCGAGTTCCTGATCCTCGTCGGCACCTGGCAGGTGAGCCGCTGGGCAGCTGTGCTGGGCGCGGTCGGGCTGGTCTTCGCGACCGTCTACGCCCTCTGGTTCGTCCAGCGCGCCTTCCAGGGCGCCGAGACTCACCAGTCGCGGTTCGCCGATCTCGGAAGGCGTGAGACGGGCATGTTCGCCGCCCTGATCGCCGGCCTGCTGCTGCTCGGTTTCTATCCGCAGCCGCTGATCGCGACGACGCGCCACCCGGTGGAGGCCCTGCAGCTGGCGGCGACGACTCGGCCGGCGACTCCAGCGACCCAGCCCGGGAGCAGCGCCGCGATTCCGACGACCGCGGCCCCGGAGGACGGGCCGTGACCGCCGGCGACCTGCTCACGCTGGCGCCCCTGATCGCGCTCGCCTTGTCGGCGGTGGTCGTGATGCTCGCGGCCGCCTTCGCGCGTTCGCACGCGCTGGCACTCACGCTGACCGTGCTCGGACTGGGCATCACCCTCGGCACCCTGTTCGTGTCGGCGGGGCGCGAGTCGCACCAGGTCACGCCCCTGCTCGTGTTCGACGACTTCGCCCTGTTCGTGATCGGCCTCATCGTCGTGGCGACGACCGTCGTGGCGCTGCTCTCGTGGGGCTACTTGCAGCAGGGTCGGGTGGACCCCGAGGAGCACTACGTGCTCCTCCTGACCGCCACCCTGGGCGCCGCGACGCTGGCCGCCAGCACGCAATTCGCGACCCTGTTCCTGGGGCTCGAGATCCTCAGCGTCTCGCTCTACGCCCTCATCGCCTATCCGCTGGCGCGCGAGGAGTCCGTCGAGGCGGCGGTCAAGTACCTCGTACTGGCCGGCGCCACTTCGGCCTTCCTGGTGTTCGGCATGGCGCTCGTCTACGCGCAGACCGGGACGATGGTGCTCGCCTCCCTTGCGCCGTTCCTGTCGTTGACGCCACCCGACGGCGGCGCGCTCGTCGTCACCGGCCTGCTGCTCATACTCGGTGGCCTCGGGTTCAAGCTCGCTGTCGTCCCTCTGCACATGTGGACACCCGACATCTACCAGGGTGCGCCCGCCCCGGTGAGCGCCTTCGTCGCCACGGTCTCCAAAGGCGCCGTGGTCGCGCTGCTGCTGCGGGCATTCCCTCCGGCGAGCCTGGAGAAGGGCAGTGCGGTCTTTCTCGTGCTCGCCCTGGTGGCCATCGCCTCCATGCTGGCCGGCAACCTGCTGGCCCTGCGCCAGGACAACGTCAAGCGCATCCTGGCCTACTCGTCGATCGCCAACATGGGCTACGTGCTGGTGGCCTTTCTCGCGACCGGCGAGGGAGCGAGCGTAGCGGTCACCCTCTTCCTCGTTGCCTACGCGGCCGCGAGCCTCGCCGCCTTCGGAGTCGTGACGGTGCTTTCGACTGGAGTGCGTGACGCCGAGCGCCTCGACGACTACCGCGGCCTGGCCGCGAACCGGCCGTGGCTGACCGCCGTCATGACGGTGTCGCTCTTCTCGTTGGCGGGGATCCCGCTCACCCTGGGCTTCGTGGGCAAGTTCTTCGTCGTGACGGCTGGGGCGGGAGCAGCGATGTGGAGCCTGGTCATCGTGCTCGTGCTGACCAGCACCATCGGCCTCTACTACTACACGCGCATCATCGTCGTGATGTTCGTGCCGCGCGCGGGCCATGAGGTCGCGACGGAGCGCAGAGCCCCCGCCGGCATCGCGCTCGCCGCGCTCACCGTTTTCGTGCTGGCGTTCGGAGTCTATCCGGCGCCGCTGATCCGCCTCGTCGAGTGGGCTGTGGCGACGCTGGACTAGGGCCGCTTGTCGCCCAGCCTGGCGGTCGGCGAGACCCGCAGCTCGGCGTGGTGGTCTCGAACGAAGTCATCGAAGCTGCGCGGGCTTCGCCCGGTCAGTCTCTCGAAACCGTCGCTCGTCGCCGAGAAGGCGTCGTGCCGCATCGCCTTCCACAGGTCGCAGAGGGCCTCAACGAGGGCGGGAGACGCCCCCCGGCGCTCGAGGACGGCGCAGGCGTCGTCCTCGCCCACGTCGACGTAGCTGATCTGCTGGCCGATCTCCCGGCTGAGGATCTCGGCGATCTCGTCGTGTGCGAGCGAGGCGGGGCCGGTCAGATCGTAGCCCTTGCCCTCGTGACCGTCGGCCATCAGCGCCTCGATCCCGGCATCGGCGACGTCGCGCGCGTCGATGTAGCTGATCCGGCCGCAGCCCATCGGGGTGAAGAAGGCGCCGCGCACGAAGATGCTCGGCGCGTACATCGTCAGGAAGTTCTGCATGTACGAGTTGGGCCGCAGGAACGTGGAGGGGATCGATGATGCGGCGACGATCTCCTCGGCCTCCTTGTGCCACTTCAGAAGCGGTCCGCTCAAGCCGTCGCCCGCGTTGATGAAAGACACCCGCACGAGCCTCTTGACCCCGGCCCGTTCGGCGGACTGGACCAGATGGTCGGTCATGCGCACCATGCGTACGTCTTCGGGTGTGATGAGGACCGCCTTGTCGATGCCCGCGAACGCCGAGTCGAGCGTGCCGGGATCGTCGAAGGCGACCTCGACGAAGTCGACCGCGTCGGCGCGCGAGTCGGCCTCGCGGTCGGGATAGTGCGAGGCGGCTCGCACGCGTACGCCGCTGGTCGCCGCCAGACGGCGCACCATCTCAGTCCCGGCCCTGCCTGTGGCGCCCGTGACAAGGACGTTCGTGCTCATCGTGCCACCTCCCCGGTCGCTGGATCGGGTCGCCTGTCGGCGCCGCCCGCTGTTCTTCTTGCCGCGCGGACCGCGGCGGAAACCCCGCCGAGGCATCGCCGGCCCTCTGCGCGCCCGCGCCCCGCGTTTAGGCGTCCCGAGGTCCACGGAACAACCCGAAAGAGACGGTCGGTCGCCGGCGTGGACGCCGCGGCACGGTCAGGAGATCCGCGAGGAGGTCCCGAGATGCTGAGCCATCTGCACCAGCGCAAGGTCGCACGGGTCGTGTTCGACGAGTACCACGGCGAAGCGTGGTCGATCCGGCCCGAGGTAGCGCGTACCATGCAGCCCGAGCACCCCGACGATTCTTCATATGCGGGTGCGGCGACGGCGCTCGCCGAGCGCGATTTCGACGTCGCCGCCAACGCCGACGGGCCCCTCACAGACGACGTCCTGGAGCGTGCCGACCTGCTGGTCATCGCCCACCCCTCGGAGCCACGCTGGGAGCACACCGTCAACGACATCTCGCCGCTGCTCGGGGTCGAAGAGATCGCCGCCATCGAGCGTTTCGTGACGCGCGGCGGGGGCCTGATCGTGCTCGGCGACACTGAACAGGGGAAGTACGGCAACAACCTCAACGACCTGATGGCGAGCTTTGGTCTGCACTTTGGCAACGACACCGTCTTCGACTACGAGAGCTTCCGCGACTCGCCGTCCTGGGTGCTCGCCGAACCGAGCGCCGGCACGGCAGTGCCAGCGCTGCTGCACCTGGTCGACGAAACGTGCTTCTACCGCGCCGGCACCGTGAGCGCCGAGGCTCCCGAGGCGATCGTCCTGCGCACCGGCCCCAGCGCCCAGCCGCCCCGGGCGGGGCTGCTCGCGGCCGTCGCCCACGGCGACGGCCGCGTCGTGGCAGTGGCCGACTCAGACCTCTTCGGCGACGACTTCTTCACTCATCTCGACCACAGGCAGCTCTGGCTCAACATCGTCTACTGGGCGGCGGCGGCGGCATTTCGCGCCACGCCTCGACCCCTGGCCTCAGAAGCCGCCGCCGATCCGGCGTGGCTGCGGCTCAAGGACGAGACCAACGCGCTGCGCGCGCTCCAGGAAGCCAAGGGAGAGGTCGACCTGGCGCAGCACGACGTGTCCGTCGTGCGCGGCCATGTCGCGGCGATGGCCGCGGCCATCGCCGCGCTCGGGCCGCGCTTTGCCCACCAGCGCGCGTACCTGGAACAGGTGCCGCGCGACCTTCAGTCCTGGCTCGACGGCGGCTGCGTCAAGCCCGACTTCGGCGCCTCACTCGAGCTGTTCCGGCCCGAACTGGATCGCCGCGACGGCATCGAGCACCTGATCGTCTTTCCCATGTACACGCCCAACGGTTCTCCCGACACGCGCTTCGAGGCGCTCATAGTGCGCACGCCCTGGCCCGAGTTCGTGGCCCAGCTCGAGCGCGAGCGTTTCGACAACGCCAAGTTCGTGCCTGTCCAGCTCGTCGACAACACGGACGGCTACGACAGCGAGTGCGCCGTGCTCTTCCCCGAGACGGTCAGCCTCGCCGCAAGGCCGACCAACAACTTCGGCGCCATCTTCTGCGACCGCGAATCGGCGCGCTTCAGGCGTACCCTGCTCAGGGGTGCCGACGAGCTGAAGATGGTCCTGCCGCCCGACGCCGCCGCGCTGGCCGAGTCGGCCGGACTCGCCCTCGACACCTACATCCTCTGGGACCTGATCCACGACCGCTGGCACAGCCACGGCGACCTGCCCTTCGACCCCTTCATGATCCGCCAGCGCCTGCCCTACTGGATGTACTCGCTCGAGGAGCTGCGCGTCGATCTGGCCACCTACGGCAGCGCCGCCGATCTGTCGCGCGAAGGCTTCGCCTTCGCGCGCTACATCCAGTACGCGATCCTCTTCGACCGCATCCTGCGCTTCCCCATCACCGGCACCCGGGTGCGCAACTACGATGGCCTCGGCGGCCAGCTCCTGTTCGCCTTCCTGCACCGGCGCGGCGTCGCGATCTGGAGCGACAACCGGCTGTCGATCGACTGGCCGCGGGTCGAGGCGGCGATCACCGAACTTCGCGAGCTCATCGAGGACCTCTACCGCAGCGGCATCAACTCGAGCCGCGTCACCTACTGGATGGCGGCCCACGACCTCGTGGCCGGGTTCGTGCCGGCCAACGTCAACTCCCAGTGGGCGGCCGACAGCCGGGTGTACTCGGACGAGGCGGAGCCACGTGCCTGGATCGACCGCGCGCTTGACGATGAGTTCCCGCTCAGCACCTTCTATCTGACCCTGCAGAAGAAGATGCTCGAGGCGCCCGCCACAGTCCCCGCGGGCGCACGAGCGCTATGATCGTTTCGTGAGCGCGCAAGAGACCCGCATCGTCGCCTTCGCGAGCGACAACTTCGCCGGCGTGCACCCGGCGGCCCTTGAGGCCATCGCCGAGGCCAACACAGGCTTCGCGCCGGCGTACGGCGACGATCCATGGACGGTGCGCCTGCGCGAACGGCTGCAGGAGGTCTTCGGTGAGGCGGCCGAGTCGTTCCCGGTCTTCAACGGCACCGGCGGCAACGTCACGGCCCTGGCGACGATCATGCGCCCGTTCGAGGCCGTCATCTGCCCCGAGACGGCCCATATCAACGTCGACGAGTGCGGAGCGCCGGAGCGCTTCACCGGCGGCAAGCTCATCGACGTCCCGACCCCCGACGGCAAGCTCACGCCCGAGATGGTGCGCCGCCGCGTCGTCGGTATCGGCGACCAGCACCATGTGCAGGCCCGGGTCGTGTCGATCACCCAGCCCACCGAGCTCGGGACCATCTACACGCCGGCCGAGATAGCGGCGCTCGCCGACACGGCCCACCACAGCAGACTCCTGCTCCACGTCGACGGCGCCCGGCTGTTCAACGCCGCCGTGGCGCTGGACGCCGGCCTGCGCGAGCTCACCACCGACTGTGGCGTCGACGTGCTGACCCTCGGCGGGACCAAGAACGGGCTGCTGGGGGCCGAAGCTGTCGTCTTCTTGCGGCCCGGCCTCGGCGAACGCTATGCGTTCGTGCGCAAGCAGGGCGCCCAGCTCGCCTCCAAGATGCGCTTCGTCTCGGCGCAGCTTCTGAGCCTGCTCGAAGACGACCTGTGGCGCGAGACGGCCGGCCATGCCAACGGAATGGCTCGCCGTCTCGCTGCCGGGATCGAGACCACTCCTGGAGTCGAGCTCGCCTATCCGGCGCAGGCCAACGCGGTCTTCGCGACGCTGGCCAAGCCGACCGCCGAGCGGCTGCTCGAACGCTATCTCTTTTACACCTGGGACGAGGACGCCGGCGTGGTGCGCTGGATGTGTTCGTGGCAGACTCCGGCTGCCGACGTCGACGACTTCCTGGCCGCGATCCGAGCCGCGGGCCGGCAAACAGATGAAGATCCCGTCGACCGGGCAGGTGGCTCGTCATGACGAAGTCCCGCCTCGTTGTTCTTGGAGCAGGGTTCGGGGGCCTCGAACTCAGCACTCTGGTGTCTGAGGCGCTGAGCGACAGCGCCGACGTCACCCTGATCGACAAGAACGACGCCTTCGTCTTCGGATTCTCGAAGCTCGACGTGATGTTCGGCCGCACGACGCTCGACGCCGTGCGCCTCCCCTACCGTGAGTTCGCAAAGTCCGGCGTGCGTTTCGTGCAGGAGACGATCACCGCGATCGATCCGGTAGCGAAGCGCGTGACCACCGATCGCGCGGTCTACGAAGCCGACGTACTCGTCGTGGCGCTCGGCGCCGACTACGACATCGACGCCACGCCGGGACTCGCCGACGGCGACAACGAGTTCTACTCGGTCGCCGGCGCCGCGTGGATGCGCAAGGTCCTGCCGACGTTCACCGGCGGCCGGGCGATCATCGGCGTCTGCGGGGCGCCGTTCAAGTGTCCGCCGGCGCCCAGTGAGTGCGCCCTGTTGCTGCACGACTTCCTCACCGCACGCGGCGTGCGCGGCGACAGTGATATCTCTCTGGTCATGCCCTTCGGCACGCCGGTGCCTCCGTCACCCGACACCTCCCGGGCGCTGGTCACCGCCTTCGCCGAGCGTGACATCGAGTTCGTGTCCGGCCGCCGCGTGAACGCCCTCGACACCACGCGCCGGGTCGCGGTGCTCGACGACGACAGCGAGATGCCGTACGACCTCTTCCTGGGCGTGCCGAAGCATCGCGCGCCTGAGGTGGTCATCGCCAGCGGCATGACCGATCGCGGCTTCGTGCCGGTCGAGTCGGCGACACTCGAAACGCGGTTCCCGGGTGTGTACGCGCTCGGCGATGTCGCCACCGTCGGCACGCCCAAGGCGGGAGTCTTCTCAGAGGGGCAGGCGCGGATCGTCGCCGCGTCGCTGCTCGCTGCGGTCGGACGCGGCGAACCGCCCAAGGGTTACGATGGGCGTGCTTCGTGCTTCGTCGAGTTCGGTGGCGGTCGCGTCGGCCGCGTCAACGTCGACTTCCTCTCGGGGCCCAAACCGACCGGCACGTTTGACCAGCCCTCAGCGGCGCTCGTCGCCGACAAGCAGGTCTTCGGCTCGAGCCGCCGCACGCGCTGGTTCGGGCGCTGACGATTCGCAAGGGGGGTAAGGCCATGGCCTCGGACCAGGGGTTCGTCGACTACCTTTGCGACCAGATGCGCGACGCCGGGCAGGTCCGGTCCCGCAAGATGTTCGGCGAATTCGCCATCTACTGCGACGACAAGGTGGTCGCGCTCGTCTGTGACGACCGGCTGTTCGTGAAACAGACTGGCGGCGGGCGAGCCTTCATCGGCGAGCCTGTCGAAGCGCCGCCCTACAAGGGCGCCAGGCCTCACTTCCTGATCGAAGACAGGATCGACGATCGCGGGTGGCTGAGCGAACTGATCGCGCTGACCCAGCACGAGCTCCCGGCGCCCAAGCCGAAGAAACCCAAGAAGTCGGCGAGAGGAGGCAGTTGATGAGAAACGGCACCTGTCCCAAGTGTGACAGCGGCACCGTCTACGCCAAGCCCGATGGTCTCAAGTACGCGATCCAGCAGGGGACATTGTTCATCCACACGGGCTTCATGACCGTTCCCTCGCCCGCGGTCTCCTACATCTGCACTACCTGCGGCTACTTCGAGAACTACGTCGCCGATCAGAGCAAGCTCCCAGAAGTGACGACGACCTGGCAGCAGGTACCGGCTCAGACGCAGTAGTCGCGACCGCTAGGTCCCGGGCAGCGTCAGCTGCAGCGCCTCTATCGCCTCTTTCGACTCCTTGAGCCCCGCGCCGGTCGCCTCACGATAAGCCTGGATCGCCGCCAGCTTGTTGCCCTGGCGGAGCGACTCGGCTGCCTGTTCAAGGGCCGGCGCGAGCGCGTCGTCGCTGTACGTCAGTCCCAGATGTCTCATCACGTAGTCGAGCTTGCGTCCGAGCGCGCCGACCTCGGCCTGCAGCTCCGTCACCCGGGAGGAGTCGTCCATGGGAGTCCCTTCTGTGGAGTGAGGACGGCGTTACCGTACAACGTGAGCGGCGCGGAACCTCCGCAACCTCAGCGAGTTCGAGACCACACTCACCGAGGAGAGCGCCATCGCTGCCGCCGCGATCATGGGGCTCAGATGCACCCCGAAGAGCGGGTAGAGGATGCCGGCCGCGACGGGAATGAGTGCGGCGTTGTACCCAAAGGCCCAGAAGAGGTTCTGGCGTATGGTGCGCATCGTCGCCTTGCTCAGGCTGACGGCGGTGACGATCGGCAGCAGATCGCCGCGGATCAGGGTGATGTCCGAAGCCTCCATGGCCACGTCGGCGCCGGTGCCGATGGCGATGCCGATGTCGGCCTGCGCCAGCGCCGGCGCGTCGTTGACGCCGTCGCCGACCATCGCCACGACGCGGCCTTCGGCCTGCAGCTTGCGAACCTCGTCGGCCTTGGCTTCCGGAAGAACTTCGGCCAGTACGCGATCGATCCCGACCTGGGCTGCGATCGCGTCGGCGGTCCGGCGATTGTCACCGGTGACCATGTAGACCTCGAGCCCGATCTGGCGGAGCTTGTCTACGGCCTCGCGGGAGTTCGGCTTCAGGGTATCGGCTACGGCGATGAGGCCGGCGATCTGGCCGTCGACCGCCACGAACATGGGGGTCTTCCCCTCCGTGGCGACTGTCTCGGCACGGTCGTGCAGGGAGCCGAGCGCGATCTGGCGCTCGTGCATGAGCCGCAGATTGCCGAGCAGCAAGCGGCGGCCGCTCACGGTCACCTCGACACCATGGCCGGGGATCGCGTTGAAGCCCTCGGTATCGGCGAGATCGAGGCCGCGCTCGCGGGCGCGCTCGACGATCGCCTCGCCGAGCGGATGCTCAGAGCCGCGCTCGGCCGAGGCGGCGAGGCGCAGGAGCTCGCCTTCGTCGCCGCCATCGACGGTGCCGATATCGGTCACGACCGGCTTTCCCTCGGTGAGCGTGCCGGTCTTGTCGAGCACGATCGCGGTCAGCTTGTAGGCGCGCTCCAGGGCCTCGCCGGAGCGGATCAGGATGCCGTTCTCGGCGCCCTTGCCGGTGCCCACCATGATCGCTGTGGGCGTGGCCAGACCAAGGGCGCACGGGCAGGCGATGATGAGCACCGACACCGCGGCCAGCATCGCCAGCGTGAAGGCCGGAGCCGGACCAAAGAGCAGCCAGATCGCGAAGGTGACGGCGGCGATCAGGAAGACGATCGGTACGAAGATCGCGGCAACTCTGTCGGCGAGCCTCTGGATGGGCGCCTTCGAGCCCTGCGCCTCTTCGACCAACCGGACGATCTGCGCCAGGGCGGTATCCTTGCCGACCCGGGTGGCGCGAAAGCGGAAGCTGCCGGTCTTGTTGATGGTCGCCCCGATCACCTCGTCGTCGGGGCCCTTCTCCACCGGGAGGGACTCGCCGGTCAGCATCGACTCGTCGATCGCCGAGCGGCCCTCGAGCACGACACCGTCTACCGGCACCTTCTCGCCGGGGCGCACGACGATCACGTCGCCGACCAGCACGTCTTCAACGGGAATGTCGATCTCGGCGCCGTCGCGAACGACGCGCGCTGTCTTGGCCTGGAGACCCATGAGCTTCTTCATCGCCTGGGAGGTCTGGCCCTTGGCGCGGGCCTCGAGATAGCGCCCGAGCAGGATCAAACCGATGATGACCACGGCCGTCTCGTAGTAGACCTCGGGCATGAAGCCGGCGCCGACCCGCTCAAATGCTGAAGGGAAGAAGGTGACGGCGACCGAGTACAGGTAGGCGACCGATGTGCCCACCGCGATGAGGGTGTTCATGTCGGTCGTGCGGTGACGGGCTGAAGCCCAGGCAGCGCGATAGAACTGCCCGCCGGCCCAGAACTGGATCGGCGTGGCCAGTGCGAACATCACGTACCAGAGTTCATGCATGCTGAGGAAGCTCGGCATCCAGAAGCCGAGCACCATGAGAACGGCGCCGACGGCAAGACTGACGGCGACCTTGAGACGCAGCTTGCGAAGCTCGAGGCTGCGCAGGTCGTCGACGGTGCCCGGCGCGGCCACTCCGGCGCCTGCGGCGCCGGCACCCGCCGCGCCGGCAGCCGCGCTGTCCGCCGCGAGCATCAGGACGTCATAGCCGGCCGCTTCGACGGCGTGGCGGAGACCGTCGACGTCAACGGTCGCCGGCTCATACCGTACGGTCGCGGCCTCGGTGGCGAAGTTGACCGACGCCTCGACTACGCCCGGCGTCGCCGCCAGCGCCTTCTCGACGCGTGCGACACAGCTGGCGCAGGTCATACCGCCGATCGGCAGCTGGACCTTCTCGGTGAGCGTCTGCCCAGGACCGCCGGCCACGGCACTCATCTCCCGACGAAGCGGGCGACCGTAGCAACGAGCTCCTCGATCTTCGCGTCGCCTTCGCCACGCTCGATGCCCTCGCGCACGCAGTGCCGCACATGGGTATCGAGGATGCCGATGCCGACCGCCTTGAGAGCAGCCGTGGTGGCGTTGAGCTGCGTCAGGATGTCGATACAGTACTTATCTTCATCGATCATCTTCTGCAGGCCGCCGACCTGCCCCGCGATCCGTGCCAGTCGAGCTTGCAGGTCTTCCTTGTTCATCGCGTATCCGTACATCTCGACCTCCTGCCGTGGTGATGCCAGTATACCCTACTGGGGTATGGTGTCAAAAGCCGCCATAGGATCGGGCCGGCGGGTGATCATCCAGTGCTCGTCCCAGCCGGCGTGGCGTCACAGAGACGTCGGTTGTCCCACAACGTCGGAGTAGACTTAAAGTCGCCACGCCGGCTGGATCGCTCGCCGACATGCGCGCGGTGGTCAAGCAGGCAGCATTGCGGAGCCGGTCACCGACAAAGGGGGATCGCGATGGGGTTTCATTTCGGCAAGAAGGAGACCGTGCAGGCGAAGGCCGAGGTCCTCGAAGACGGCCGCGAGATCACCGCCCGGGAGATGAGCAGGCTCAAGTACAACGAGTATCACGGAAAGGAGCCCATGCTCGAGATCGGCGTGCGCGTCGAACCGGACGCCCAGGTGCCGTACGAGGCGAAGATGAAGGCCGGACTCTCGGTGACCTTCCTGCTCGTGCCCGGGGTGTGGGTACAGGTCAGGTACGAAGCAGACAAGAAGGACAGGGTCGAGCTCGACGATACCGCCCAGGCGATCCTCGAGCGCAACCCACAGCTGGTCAAGAAGGAATAGGCGGCGCGGAGGGGGCGGGGGAGCGGCTGCACCGCTCCCCCGCCCCCTTCCCGCCTCACTTCACCGTCAGCCGGTTCGATCCGGTCGCCGACTGCGTGTTGCCGGCGCGGTCGGTGGCAGAGACCACGAATCGGTAGCTGCCCGCTCCCAGCGTGCAGCGCCACGAGCGCGCCACGACCTTGTTGACAGCGCAAGTCCCGAGCCTGAGGGTCTTGAGCGTCTTGCCGCCGGCTGTCTTGATGCGCACGACGACTCGCGCCGTGCCACCGTTTGGTTTGGCGTCGACGACCTTGAAGCGAAGGCTGGCGAGGTGGCCACTGGTAGCGATGGCGCCGGAAGGTGCCATCGTGCGCGGCCGCCGTGTGTCGACACCGACCTTCAGCGTCTTGACGACGGAAACGTTGCCGGCCCAGTCACTCGCCCTGTACCTGATCACCTTCAGTCCGTCACCCGAGTGATTGGACGGAGCGGCCAGGATCAGCCTGGCGCCCGTCGTCCAGGCGCCGCTTCCGATCTGGTAGGCGATCGTCTGGATCCCGGTCGCCTCCGCACCCGTGTCGGTAGCCGAGAAGGTCAGCGTCCGCCCGGTGTGGTACCAGCCGCTTGCGGCGCCGGTCGATTTCGGCGCCGGCGCCATCGTATCGCCGCTTGTCGTGGTCAGGATCTCGCCGTAGTTGCCCACCATCCAGGCGTGGCTCGCGTCGACCGTACACAGGCCGTTGAACGCATCGCACGTACCCGTCACGCGCGGCGTCCAGCTCTGGCCGCCATCGGTGGTGGCCAGCGAACTCCCGATCACGTCGATGGCCCAGCCTGTCTGACCGTCGCTCATGGCGACGGCCACCAGCGGCTGACCCGGCTCGAAGTACTGCGCCGTCCAGGTGTCGCCGCCGTTGGTCGTGTTGCCGATGAGAGACCACCACTGGCCAGGCGGCTCGAGCCAACCCCCGACGATCCAGCCGTTCTGGGCGTCCCCGAAATCGACATCGGTGAGCATGGCGCCCGCGACGGGCGACGTCTGCACGGTCCAATCGGTCACTCCACCGTCAGTCGTACGGACTACGGCGCCCTCGGTCCCCACGGCCCAGGCGTTGGTGGCATCGACGCAATCGAGAGCCAGAAGTGCCTCGCTGCCGCTCAACCCGCTCACCTGGCTCTGCCACGTCTCTCCGGCGTCGGTCGTGTAGTCGATCTGCCGGTTCATGGAGAGGACCCAGCCGCTGTCCGCGCTCGAGAAGGCGAGACCGGCGTGGCGCTGCATCGGGGGCAAACCAAGGGGCGCGAGCCAGGTCTCGCCGCCGTTGGTCGTGCGGACGATGGCGCCGTTGTAGCCTGCCGCCCAGCCGTTCTGGACGTCGACGAATTCGACGGCGTCGAGGTTCTGGGTCGTGGGCGCCGCCTGCGTCGTCCAGCCGATGCCGCCGTTCGTCGAGTGGAGAATGAGCCCGGCCGCACCCACCGCCCATCCTGCTTGCGCATCGACGAAGTCGACCGCGTCGAGGCTCGCCGCGGTCGCACTCGTGCGCACGGGAGACCATGAAGCGCCGCCGTCACTGGTACGCAGGTTCACGCCGCGGTCACCCGCCACCTGGGCGACACCCGGAGAGAACGCGGTCACCGCATAGAGGCCCACCGCCGGCAGGGTCGTGATGGCCTCCCAGTGGTTACCACCGTTGGTCGTGCGTGCGGCGAACCCGTTGCCGCCGACCACCCACCCCTCGCCGGCGCCGGCGAAGTCGACGTCATTGAGCGTGGCCGAGGTTCCCGAGACTTGAGGATCCCAGGTCGCGCCACCGTTGGTCGTGGCTGTGATCACGCCGACGTTGCCCACGGCCCAACCGTGCAGGCCGTCAGCCATGGCGACGGCGGCGAGACGGGGACTGCCGGCGACTGTCTGGCTCTCCCACGACGTGCCGCCGTTGGTCGTCCTGATGGCGGCACCGTTGTTGCCGACCGCGAGCCCGTGCGTCGCGTCGACGAAGCGTACGTCGTTGAGTGACTGGACCGTGCCCGAGACCTGCTGGGTCCATGCCGCCCCGGCATCGGTCGTGCGCGCTACGAAGCCGGTCCTGCCGACTGCCCACCCGCTCGTCGTGCTCGCGAAGTCGCAGGCGTTGAAGTAGGGCTCCGAAGGGTAGTCCGAGACGGTCCAGCTCGCGCCACCATCGGCGGTGCGGTAGGCGACCGCCTTGTTGACCATGGTCACTGGATCGGTCGTGTTCCCGACCGCCCAGCCGGTGAGCGCACCCACGAAGCGAACGTCGCCGAACCAAACCCCGCGGACAGCGAGCTGGGGCGACCACGACGTGCCGCCGTTCACGGAGTGCAACACCACGCCGTCGTTGGCGCCCACGGCCCAGCCCTGTTGCGGCGTGACCCACGACATGCGCCAGAAGGACGTTCCCGCCGGTCGCGGACTCATCCAGAACCAGCTTCCGTCGCCGCTCGTCGACAGAGCCTGGGCAGGCGGCACGCCGGCGGCCAAGGCGATGAGACAAGCGAGGGCGAGCAGAAGCGCAAGGCGCCGCGGAAAGTCTGAAGAGTCCGAACGCTGACTGATCATGGGATCCCCCCTGTGGTCGCCGGCGCAGTGCGCCGACTGTTCGCAACTCATACTACGCCCGCCCTAACGGCACGACACGGTCGGCGGACTCCGGGGGACGGGGTGGCTGAGCCACCCCGTCCCTCCGTACTTCGTCGCGCGACGGGCGCCTCGCGACCCGCGCCGCGCGAGCCGTTCCAACTACATCTGCGGCGGCTTGTGCACGCCGATGCGATTGCCCTCTGAGTCCCTGAAGAAGCCGATGCTGCCGATCATGTCGCCCATATAGGCGACCGGCGCGAGGATCTCGCCGCCGGCGGCGGCGGCACGCTGGAGCATGCCTTCGGCATCGCCTTGGCTGTTCAGGTAGATGGTGCAGCCGTCGGTGCTGGGCTTGTGGTCCTTCATGACCGCCAGATCGAAGCTGACCGGAAAGGAACCCGGCATCGAGTCGGGGGAGGGCGGCGGGTCAGGCGGAGCCTCCATTGCGACCCCGTCCATACCCTCGGCCCGCTGGAACTTCCTCTGCAGGACGGCGCTGTAGAACGCCATGGCGCGGTCCAGATCGGTGACCGGGATGTCGGCCCAGACGATCGTGTTGTCCATTGTCTTCTCCTTCGCCTCATTAGCTGTCTGCGATGCGCACGGCACTCGCAACAGCAGCTTGCCCGGATGGCCACATCCCCTACCCTGATGATGCGCTGCCCTGAGGGAGTAGTCGTGGCCATTCCGAGGAACTATCACGGTGTCTACAAGGAGAAACCCCATGATCGACACGCCACAGATCACGCAAACCACGGCGCAACACACTGCCGTGATCCGATTCACGATCCCGCGCGCCGAGATCCAGACCGTCATGGGTCCGGGGCATGTCGAGCTGCTGAAAGCCGTCGCCGCCCAGGACCTCACACCCACCGGTCCGTGGTTCTCGCACCACTTCCGCATGGATCCCGACACCTTCGACTTCGAGGTCGGCGTGCCGGTCGCGACGCCGATCTCTGCCACGGGCCGCGTGAAGCCGGGCGAGTTGCCCGCTACGACCGTGGCACGCACCGTCTATCGCGGCGGTTTCGAGGGACTCGGCGACGGCTGGGGCGAGCTCATGGCCTGGATCGAGACCGAGGGGCTCACGCCCGCCGCCGACCTGTGGGAGTGCTACGTCACCGGCCCCGAGTCGGGTCCCGATCCCGCCACCTGGAGCACGGAACTCAACCGGCCGCTGAACAGCTAGACTGGACAGGCACATCCCCATGCCCATGAAGAAGACAGACCGAAACGCACTCGTCGCCTTCCCCATCGTCGTCCTGATCGGCGTGGGGATCGCGGCCGCCGGCAGCCAGGGCGGGGCCTCGTTCCACGGCGTCCCGGTCTTCGCCTTTGCGGTAGGACTGGCCTTCCTCGTCCAGTGGCTGGCGTTCATCCCCGCCTACCTGCTGCAGAGCGAGCGGTTCTTCGATCTCACCGGCAGCCTCACGTACATCGCTGTGACGACCATCGCGGTGCTGCTCAGTCCCGCGGTCGACGGCCGGGCGATCCTGCTGCTTGTCCTCGTTGCGGTCTGGGCCGCTCGCCTGGGCTCGTACCTGGTGCGCCGCATACACAAGGCCGGCAAAGACGTTCGCTTTGACGCGATCAAGCCGTCGTTCATCCGCTTCCTCAACGCCTGGACGCTGCAGGGGCTGTGGGTCGGCCTGACGCTGGCCGCCGCCCTGGCCGCCATCACCACCACGGTCCGCAAGGACCTGGAGATCGTGGCGCTGGTCGGGGCGCTGGTCTGGGTCGCCGGGTTCGTCGTCGAGGCTTCAGCCGACCTGCAGAAGAGCCGCTTTCGGGCCGACCCGCAGAGCAAGGGCAGGTTCATCCACGCTGGTCTGTGGGCCTGGTCGCGCCATCCCAACTACTTCGGCGAGATCACGCTGTGGATCGGCGTGGCCGTCATCGCCGTGCCCACTCTGCGCGGCTGGCAATGGGTCACGCTGGTCTCACCCGTGTTCGTCGCGCTGCTGCTCACCCGCGTCAGCGGGGTGCCGCTTCTCGAGAAGAAGGCCGACACCACGTGGGGTGGCCAGGACGACTACGAGGCCTACAAGAAGCGCACCCCGGTGCTCGTCCCCCGCCCTCCGCGCACTCGCCGTGACTAGCTCCGGCGGCGAGCGGCGCGAGGCAGTGCTCGCCGGTACGCCACCGCATGGACCAGAGTTCCTGAACCAACTCGAATGAACGCCGGCGCCCACATCGCCATCGGAGCCGCTGCCGGCTGGCTCGCGCTGTGGGGTCTGAACTCGGCCGGCGTACCGCTCGAGCCCGACGTGCTCCTGGCCGGCGCGATGGTTGCCGCCTCCGGCGCCCTGGTCCCCGACATCGACCACCCGCGGTCGACGGTGAGCCGGCGCGTTCCGCGCCGGCTCACACGCGTGGGCCTGCGCATCGTGGCGCCGCTGGCGGCCGTCGTCGCCGTGTCCCTGGCGCTCGGCCACGACGAGCTCGCCGACAAGCTGCTGACCTCGGGCACGCCGCTGCTGAGACTCGCCGCGCTGCTGGTCGTGCCGGCGGCGCTCCTCGTAGCCGTCTCGCTTCTCGTGTCGCGCACCGTCGGCCATCGCGGCGCGACCCACTCGCTCATCTTCGCCGCCGGAGCAGGTCTCGTCGTGGCAGCGCTCTGCACGCGTCTCGGCGTCACGTGGTGGTACGGCGCTCTGTTCGGCATCGGGTGGCTGAGCCATCTGGCCGCCGACGCGACGGGCCGCAAGGGGCTGCCGTCGCTGCTGTGGCCGTTGACCGGCCGGCGATAGTCCTGTCCGGCCGACTTCGATCCGCCGCCCGTGAGAGGGCACCTGCTACAGTTGCGCCGCCGGGATCAGTCGCTTCGGGTGAAAGGCACGGATGCACGACGACGATCTGCAGGACTGGGAGCACAGCCACTCGTTCGGCCAGGAGGTGAGGCGGCCCGGGGAGCGGCGCACGCTGCTCGTCATCGCCATCACCGCCACCATGATGGTGGTCGAGATCGTCGCGGGGCTAGCTTTCGCGTCGATGGCCCTGCTGGCCGACGGACTGCACATGGCATCGCACACGGCGGCGCTGGGGATCACCGCCTTC
>Ga0315273_10003940_pt1 | contig 18012 bp, 12 predicted proteins | sample YL17G02_0_MG_FD_205753 | JGI IMG/M metagenome (GOLD analysis project Ga0315273, IMG submission 205753) | Sediment microbial communities from Yellowstone Lake, YNP, Wyoming, USA - YL17G02_0 | ecosystem: Environmental > Aquatic > Freshwater > Lake > Sediment | place: USA: Wyoming | collected...
AGGTACCACTCAGGAACGGGAACGGTCTTCAGCGAGTCCCACTCGGCCTTGTACGGGCCGGATCCCACGACGCGATCGGCCCTGGCGAGCAACTCACGGCGGGCGTTCCCCGCATCCTGGGCGGGGGCGGGAACGAGCACGACGGCGACGATCAGGGCTGAGGCGAGCGACGAGGCGATGAGTCGGGCCACGGGAGAGCGAGCGGGAGCGCGCGGGAGAGATCGCATGGCGAGCCGCCTCCTTTGAACCGTTGCCGATGGGAGCCAACCGTGGACGTTCGGGGAAGTGTACTCGCGCCGCCGCCGACCGACGAGGAACCCGGGGGCTGATCACTGACGTTCCGGAGGATGGAACATATCGACGCGGATTGGGTGGAATCCACGGCCCAGGTCGTTGCCGGCGGGGTTCCGCTGTTTCGCACCGCGCACCGCCGGAACGGCTCGGTGCGGCGGTTGACGTGCGCGCGGGATTTCGTGTTGAGTGCACCCATGCTGCTCGGCGGCCGCTGTGGGCCATCATCAGCCCTGTGGCCGGGTTTGTGGGCTCGTGGGCTGTGGCTGGGGGCCGCGTACGCCCGGGTCCGGGCGTGCCCAGCGTCACCGCCGGGGGCTGGCGGGAGACCGGTGGCTGCGCACAACGGGTATTCCGTTGACCTGCTGAGCGGCTGAGCGGAGAGCCAGCGGAGCCGAGACCCCGCTAATGGTGATCAGCGGTTCGGAAGAGCCGTACGTTGTAGCCCTTCGGAACGACACACCTACACGTTGACGCGAGGGCCGGTCGCCCATGATCTCCGTGTGGGGGCGCACCGGAAGCCCAAGCCCGCAGGGCATCTTCGAGGGAGGCTCGGACGCCCTCCGAAAGCGCGAAAGGCGACATACTCCTTGCCCGGAGTCTACAGCTACTGCCAGGTCGCGCGCGGCGTTCAGGCGGGCTTCTCCGGGAACAATCCCGGCATCCATCGGGGCGCCAGCGCGGCGGGAAACGTCAGGAACAGCGCCGCGCGCGGGCTGTCCGACACGAGCACGCCGCGACCCAGCAATGCCGCGACGACACGCCGCGCCTGACGATCGCTCGTGCCCAGCAGCGTGGACACGTCGCCGCGCGGCAATTCTCCCCGGAACAAGACCGCTTCCAAGACCTGCCCTGACTTGGCGGGCAAGCTGCCAGCGCGCACTTCTTCCTCGACCCAGAGCAGAATCCGGTCACGGAGCCGATTCGGCTGCACCAGCTCCTCCATGAACCGGACCTGGTCGAGACAGCTTTCGAGGAAGAAGCGCGTGAATGCCGCGAGTGCCTCTTCGCCGAGCGAACCCCGGCCATCCAGATCATTGCGATGGGGCAGGTCGCATGCTGCCAGGTGAGCCTTGTAGCTGTGTTCACTGCGCGCGAGCCCGCGTGCGACCGACCAGGTGCCGCCCGTGTCGAGCGCTTCGAGCAAAACCGCATGCGACATCAACCGCGCCACGCGGCCGTTCCCGTCCAGGAACGGGTGAATCCAGAGCAGCCGGTGATGAGCTGCGGCTGCGGCCAGAATGGTCTCCGACCGTCCAAGCCCGCCATAGACCTTCTCGAACCGGGCGAGAAAACGCGGAACCGCCCCTGGGCTGACCGGGATGTGGCGCCCGACCTTCACCTCCCTGTGGCGCAGATCGCCGGGCACGACATAGATTTCTTCGCCGGTGTCCGAGTCTCTCACTTTCAGGAGTTCCGCTGGCAACAGATCGCCGAACCGCCGGTGGATCTCGCTGATGGCTTGCGCCGTCACTGCACGTCCCGCCAGCCCGCCGCCGTCAATCCATCCCTGAACCGAGACGTGTGCCTTGGCCTCGAGCTGCAGGCTGCGCTTGCGCGCGTCCGCGCTATAGTCGTTCTTCATCGCCCGCTCGATGTCGACGGGGTGCGTGTCGTGGCCCTCGATGAGGTTCGAGTAGTAGCAGTTCATCGCCCGGACGAGATCAGCCAGCGCCTTCACCACCCCTGCCGGCAGGCTCCGGCGAAACCCCGCAGAGGCAGCCGCCAGCTCAACGGCCATGTCGTTGAGCGCCGGCCGGTGAACGGAACCCCCTGAAAGCAGCAGCGGCTCCATTCCGCTGGGCACTTCCCCCCGGTCTCTTGCCGTCATTGCGTCCGCTGTGATGTCCTGTGGCGAAGAATCCATAAACACCTATTTAACAACAACTTAATAAAAAGTCAACTCCCATAGTGTCCGCATGGATGGCCGCTTTGTTGGCCCGTTTCAGGTTTCCAGAAGTAGCTGTCGTATGAGCGCCCGCGCACGCCACTTCCGGTCGAGAACCCGGTTCCCGCCGCGCGGCCTCTTGCCAACCCCTCGCCCAGGCGCGGCTGGCCGGCGTCACCGTCGGAGGCCGTCGGCGGCGTCCCATAACGGCGTCCAGGCGAAAGATGCTCTGCCTTCCGTTGACTCGCTGAGCGGCTGAGCGGAGAGCCAGCGGAGCCGAGACCCCGCCAATGTCGCAAAGCGAGCATAGACAGCGACCAGCGGCAGGCTTCCCGAGAACCGCGAGGCGGCCAGCGATCCAGGCCGCGGGGTATGGGGCCCCACGCTCGTCGTCACCCCCACGGCCGTCATGACGGACGGTAGGCCGGCGAAGCGGTTCTTCGCAAGGGCAGAGCGAGCGGCGCGACATCCTCCGCGGCCCGGTCGATCGCACCGCGGCGCGAACAGGCTCAGTACGTGTCGAACCTGTACCCGAACTTCCGCAGGCGGTCGAAGGAGAACGTGGCCCAGCAACCGCGCTCGCGCTCGAGGATCCGGTCGATGTCCGACGCCGGCACCGCGCCGTGGGCAGCGCGCGTCGCGGCCAGGATCTCCAACGACGCCGTCGCGTAGGCGTCGCCAGGATCGACGGCCAGGTGCGACCAGGCACGCGTGGCGCCCGCGACGTCGCCCCACTGCCAGTAGATGCTTCCGAAGAGGAACCAGGCGTCGCTCGCGCGGTAGCCGCCCGGCGTCGTCTCCACGATCCCGCGCAGGATCGCCAGGCGGATGTCGTCGTAGTACGCCGAGAGCGCGGCACGCGAATCGAGGCCGCGGCGCCGCAGCTCGCTCCGATGGTGCTCCTGGATCGTGACGAGCGCGCGGTACGCGCTACGGTTGGCCGCGTAGGTCCATTGCATCTCCTCGGCCAGGTCGGTGTCGAGCAGCGTCGTCAGCCCCTGGTAGTTCGCGCGCGCGACCTTCTCGAGCAGGAACAGCAGCTCGGTGGTCGCCCGCGTCGAGGGGTGCGCCGTGGTGTAGCTGCCGATGTAGTCGATGAAGTCGGTGTGATCGGCCGCGATCCCGAGCTGCGTCCACAGGCGAAGGTCGCGCACGCTATGGTTGACGGCGAACCCGCGCGCCGTGCGGTGGCTGGGATCACGGACTGTGGCGTCGACGTACGATTGCAGCCCGTTCTGGATCACGTACTGGTGCAGGACCTCGGGCAACTGTCCCGCGTTCGGGTTCGCCGTGTCGGCCACCTCCTTGACGACGAAGAAGCCGAGCCACCGGTCGTGACGCGACCAGGACCGATCGACCAGCGCCTGCACCTGCGCGTCGTCCAACGCCAGCGGAGCGCCGCGTCCTCCGCCCCGCCCGGAGCCAGGGGACCTGAAGACGACCGGGATGGAGTTGATGGCGTCCCTGGACACGACCACGCGGCCAATCGAGAGCGTGCGCGTGAGAAACGGAAAGAGCAGCGCCGCGCGGCCCGTGATCTTGTGGACCTTGAAGGCGAAGCTGGCGAAGCGGACCTCGGATGCGGCCTCGTCCAGGTGGATGCCCAGGTCGTCGGCCGGCGCGTGACGGGCGTTGGCCGCCGTGCTGCCACCCGAGGGTCGCTCGGGGGCCCGTTCCGGCGGCGAGACGAGGAGGATGGCGGGGCCGGGCTGCGCCACCTGCGCGGCCGGCTGGCGTGCGGCGACGGGTCGGAACTGGATGGCGACGATGGCGACGAGCAGGTGGAACGCCAACGAACAGCCACATGCCGACAGGTGGCGAGCGTGCATATCGGGCCCCTGACGCTTGCTGGCCTTAGGCTTTAGGCCTTCGGGCTCGTAGGCCCACGGCCAAGCCCCAAAGCCCGAAGCCCAAAGCCTAAAGCCATCCAGCGAAGATCCGAATCACCGCGGCTTCACGAGCTTCAGGGTCAGTGTCTTCGCCTCTCCCTCAGCCAGCGCCACCCGCGTCGCATCGCGCACCAGCGACTCCAGGAACTCCGGCGACTGCTCGGGGCCTGCGACGGACGGCACGGCGATCGCGAGGTAGTTCTCCGGCGGCAGCCCCTCCACCTTGAAGCGCCCGTCCTGGCTCGGCCGCGCAACGGCCACGAAGCGGGACGGGAACGCCCAGCGCGACGGCTCTTCGGCGAAGACGATGACGGCGTACTCCCAGACCGGCGCGCCCTCGGCGTCGGTCACGTTTCCACTCACCGTCGCGCCCCTTCTCGTCAACAGCGCCTCGAGCCCCTCGACGTCCTTCGTCCGGAAGTCGAGCGGCACATCGGTGACGTCCTTCCCGTCCAGCGAGACGCGCTTCACGGTCCACCCCGGCGCCCGCACGTTCACCCAGACCACGCGCAGGCCGTTCATCGCCCGGACTTCGAAGGTGAAGTCGTCGTGCACGACCGACGGCGGCGGCCCGCCCCCCATCACCGGGGCCGAGTTGAACTCGACCGGCCGCGGGAACACCATCACGTCGCCGGGCTTCGGCCGCCCCTCCTCGTCGTCGAAGATGATGCGTCCGCGCGCCGCGGTGCCAGCGGTGACCCGGACGATGAGGTTCGTGAGGTTGGTGCCGTTGACCGTCACCGGCAGCCAACCGAAGGTCGCCTGCCCGAGGCCGCCGGGATTGCCGCCGGGGACCGGCGGACCAAACGCCTGCAGCACGTAGCTGCCGGGCGGTACGTTGCGGAACGTGAACGTGCCATCGCGCCCCGACCCGCCCCTGCCCATCGTCATCGCGCTGGTCCCCTGCCAATCGCCCGGCACGAGCATCACGGTTCCGCGATCGATCGGGCTGCCGTCGGCCGCGACGAGCGTGCCCGAGAGGTCCGCCATGGGAGCCGGAATCAGCGTGAACGTGATGCTAGACACCGTCTCGCCGAATCCGACCTGGATCGGCCTGGCATCGCCGGCCTGGGTCGTCCCCGGATAGAAGGTCGGCGCGAAGCCGCCCGCGGCGTCCTGATCGGTGAAGGCGCCGGCCAGCGCGGTGACGTAGTAGGCCCCGGGATTCAGGCCGGTGATGCGGAACGCGCCCCGATCGTCGGTCGGAATGGTCCGGCCTCCCCCGAGCGGCATGAGCCGATGCCGGCCGGCCGCGAACTGCAACTGCGACACCATCAGCGTGACGTTCGGGGCGGGATCGCCGAATTCGTCCACGAGCCGTCCTTCAATTGCGCCCGGACGGCGCAGCGAGAAGTCGGCCTTGTCGAACCGCTCGCCGTCCGCGAGATCGATCGGCTTGCCGGGCTCGGGCGGGCGCTGGCCGTACTCCATCGACAGGTAGCGCTCGGGCCTGACGCTCAGACGGTAGCGGCCCACCGGGAGGCCCGTGAGTTCGTAACGGCCCTGCGCGTCGGACGTCGCCCCTTTCTGGGCGCCGTTCTCGTAGCACACGGCCATGACGGGAACGCCGGCCACCGGCTTGCTGGTGGCCGCGGCCGTCACGCGGCCCGCGATGCTCGCGGTGCCTTGCGTCTGTGCGCGCTCCTGGGGCGAGGGCGTGGCGAAGACGGTCGTGACGGTCGCGGCACAGAAGACGGCCACGAGTGCTCGTTTCATGACAGCCCCTTCACGGTGAGCGTCACCGTCTGCTTCCCGCCATCGGAGAGCGACAGCGGAGTCGCGACGGCGCGCAGCCGCCTCAGCACGGCCGGGTCGTTCCACGTGTCATCCTCCAGGTACTCGGCCGCGCAAATCAGGTACTTGCCGGGAAGCACGCCCTCGACGTTGAAGTGCCCGCGAGCGTCCGCTGCAACGCTCTTCACGAATCGCGACCATGGTCCCCAGCGCCCATCGTCTTCGGCAAAGATGACGACCCTGGCCTCGCCCGCGGCTCGCCCGCGCGGATCCGCGACGGTGCCGGACACGCTGGCCGTGTGATTGGTGACCACCACGCGCAAGGCGGCGGGCGACGCAGTCGCTTTGAAGTCGGTCACAACGTCGGTGATTTCCGCGTCGCCGAGCCACACGCCTTTCAGTGCCCACTCTGGCGGAAGGCCCGCCACGCGCAACAGCTTCGGGCCGAAGAGGCTGGCGATGACGAAGCCGCCGTCGGCTGCGACGCGAACGGGCCCGACGGCAGGTGACGACGTCGGCCGAGCATCTGGATTCGGGAATTCGAACTCCACGTCGTGCGGCACCACCTGCGCGGACGTTGCGGGCGGCAACGACGCCTGGCCGTCGATCACGAGTCGGCCTTCCACCCTCGCGCCGCGCTCGGTGTGAATGCTGATGCCGGAGAGGTCTTCGCCCGCCACGCTGATCTGCGTGAGGCCGAATTCCACGTCGGCGCCGGGCGCAGGCGTCGCCGTCGCTAGAAGCCAGTACTGCCCCGGCGGGACCGCGGGATAGTCGATCCGCGCCGGCGTTGCCGGCACAACGAAGCCCGACGTGCCTGCCGGTCCGCCGCCGACGGGCATCAGCCGCCATCCGCACGCTGGCGGAGCCTTGCCGGTCGAGTCGAGCACCTGCGCCGACACCCGCGCGACCGGGACACGGCGGATGACGAAGTCGAGGCCGACAGCGTCCTGCCCGATGGCGAGCGTCACGAGTTTCGCGTCGTTCACCGTGGCCGTCCCCGGGTAGTACGTGCGAGCCACGGCCGTCCCACGTCCGGCCGCGAGCGCGCGCGTGCTCGGAACGGCCTGCAGGTAGTAGTCGCCCGGCGGCAGGCTGTGCACGCGGAAATGCCCGAGGTCGTCCGTCGTTGCCTGGCCCACCGGGCTGGGCCGCGGGCCGTTCGGCGAATACGCCATGCGTACGGCGGACACCGTGATGCCCTCTGTCGGCTCGCCGTCCTCGCCGAGCACGCGGCCATCGAGCGCGGCCCCTCGAGGCAGCGCGAGGTCCGCGCGCACCGCCTGGCCCTCGGCCACCTGCAGCAGGGCGGGCGTGACGAACGGCCGCTTCGCGCCGTAGTCGAGCGTCACGTAGCCGGGCTTCTCGGCCTTCACTCGGTAGGCGCCAGCTGGCAGGCCCTCGAAGCGGTACCGGCCGTTGGTGTCGGTGTCCGTCGTCTGCGGCTGCTGCAGCGCGGCTCCCTGCAGCGTCACGCGCGCCCTGCGCACGGGCAGCGCCGTGGCGGCTCCCAGCACCGTGACGGATCCTGCGATCGACGCCGTGCCGCGCGTCGTGACCGCCGCGCGGTCGCGCGGAATCGCCTGTGACGGCGGCGGTTGAACCTGCGGCTGTCCGGAGACGAGAAGGCCGGCCAGCGTCGATGCACAGAGGAGACCGCGCATGATGGGCATTGCTCCGGGGGCCGGGAAGACGAAGGCGTGGTGTCCCGGTAATGCTAGAACAGTGGTCAGGTGAATGTCGAATGCTCCCTATCGCCCGCAGGAGCCCCTGCCGGGTCAGCGGTAGCGGTAGAGCCTGACGCGCTGGACAGTGGGCTCGTTTGGGTCGAAGCGCAGGCCGCTGCCCGATTGGTTCCTGGCGGCGGCGCCAGCGAGGTCGTAGTCGAGGAGAATGTCGTCGCCGCTGAGCTGGCGGTTCGGTATCCATCGGCCGTTCGCGAACCGACCCGCCTCGACCGTGGCGAGTCCGGCGATCTCCGGCCCGGGCGTGCGCGGGGTGAACGTCACCTGGATGTCGGTGCCAGCGACGAAGTACTCGTCGGGGCCGGCGGCGACGACCAGGGCGTAGCCAAGCGTTGGTACCTGCGCCGGGTTGCGTCGGTTGCGCCGCAGTTCGAAGTTCACCGCGTAGTCGCCGAGCGGCACAACCTGCTTCGGCATCTCGGGTGTGAGCAACACGGCGGCGATCGTGCCCTTGGCCTGCGCGTCGAGGATGAGCGGCGCCATCTGCCGGAGCAGCGCGTAGCCCTTCGGCAGCGGCAGGTTGTCGACCTCCCTCGGGGCCGGCGCGCCGGTCTCGGGCCCGGGCCGCAGCGCAACCAGGCGGATGGTATCGTCGATGCCGAACGGCGAGTAACCGATCGCCGCGTGCTGGCCGATGGCGAAGAAGGCGTTGGCCACACCAATCGCGTCGCCACGCGACTCGGGCACGAAGAGCGGATTGTTCGGCCGGTGGAACCAGCCGACCCAGTCGGTGAAGTTCGGCAGGTAGACGTCGGGCGCATTGAAATCGATCGACGGAGCGCCGGCCTTCCAGATGTCGAGGGTCAGAGGCTCCGGGCCGCCGCTCGGGTAGTCGCCCGGCCCGTGGTCCTCGGGCTGCACGATCCAGGTGTTGGTGAACACCGGCAGCGGGTACTCGGCCTTGCCCACCGCCTGGCGAGGTCGGAAGAGAGCTGCGCCTGGTTCCTGCCGAGGTAGCCCATCAGCGCCTTCGGCGCGGCGCCGGCGAACGCCGCGTTGGCCGCGGCGCTGCGGTCGCGCGAGTCGCCGAGCACGCCGACCTCGTACTGCATCTGGATCGTCAGGCAGGTGCGGTTCCGGCCGTCAACCTCCTTGAGGTGGCGCATGAACGCGACGTAGGCGCGCGTGTCGGCCGCGCAGTTGGCCTCGCTGAGGGTCGAGAGCACCTCGATGGATTTGCCGCTCTTGATCTGGACGCGGGGGAACCGCTGCTGGTCCATACGGGCTATCCTCGGCCACGTCGTGCTCTTCGGTGACGGCGACGAGATCGTCGCAGCGGCCGGCGGCGGGCCGGCGCGTTTCATCCTCGTGGCCGGGAAGCCGCTTCATGAGCCCATTGCGTGGGCCGGGCCCATCGTGATGAACACGCAGGACGAACGGCGCCTGGCCTTCGACGAATACGGCAAGGGGACGTTCATCAAGCACGGCGCCGTGCGCCAGCACGTCGCCGCAGTTCTTGCCAGCCTGTCGCGGAGGGCATATGATGGCGCTCGGCTTCCCTCTGATGTGCCCGTGAAGGGTTTCTCCCGTCGGCCCGCATCGTCTGCGGACGAGGAGGCATGGCGCTCGCGCTAGGCAGCCGCATCGGCCCTTATGTGATCGGCTCGCCGCTTGGCGAAGGCGGCATGGGCGTCGTCTATCGCGCCCGCGATACGAGGCTCGAGCGGGACGTGGCCCTCAAAGTGCTGCCGCACCACATGGTGGACGATGAGGCGGCACTGGGTCGGTTCGAGCGGGAGGCCAAAGCGGTCGCGGCGCTCTCCCACCCCAACATTCGTGCCATCTACGATTTCGGCCGGGATGGTTCCGCCGTGTTCGCCGTGGCGGTACTGCTGGAGGGGCGGTCGCTGCGTGACAGGCTCGCGGACGGACCGCTGCCGGCGCGGAAAGCCATCGAGTGTGCCATCCAGATTGCGCGGGGGCTCGCCGCCGCCCACGACAAGGATGTCATTCATCGCGACCTGAAACCGGAGAATCTCTTCATCACGAAGGACGGGCATCTCAAGATCCTCGATTTCGGCCTGGCCCAGCTCGGGGCCGTGCCGGAAGAGAATCGCCCGACGGAGAACTTCAAGACTGAACCCGGAACGCTGCTGGGGACCGTCGGGTACATGTCGCCCGAACAGGCCCGAGGCCAGACCACAGACGCGCGGTCGGATCTCTTCTCTCTGGGCGCAATCCTGTACGAGATGCTGACCGGCCGGCTCGCGTTCCGAGGACAGACCGCCGTCGAGACGCTGAGCCTGATCCTGCATGGAGACCCGCCGCCGCTTGCGGTGACGGGGCGCGTGTTTTCGCCCGGCGTCGAGTTGATCATCAACCGGTGTCTGGAAAAGGACCCCGCGGAGCGCTTCCGGTCCGCACACGACCTAGCCATAGCATTGACCGCGGCGCTCAGCCAGTCGGGGCTGACAACCCAGCTGATTGTCGGGCGGTCCGTCTCGAAGCTGCGTCGACTACTGACTGTCGTTGGCGCCGGAGGGGCCGGCGTGGTGCTCACGCTCGGCGTGCTGGCGCTTCGGGGCGAGTTCCCCGTTCCTCGGCCGCACGTGGAGCCAGGTTACCGGTTCGTCACGTTCTCGGGGCGTGATCGGTCCCCGGCGACCTCGCGGAACGGGAAGTACATCTGCTTCGCGTCGGATCGGGACGGCCAGAGCCGCATCTGGATTAACCAGACGGATCGCGGTGTCGAGACGCCGCTGACCGCCGGACCGGACGACTTCCCCCGGTTTTCGCCCGACGGCAGCGAGGTGCTGTTCTCGCGGATCGAGGCTCCCTCCAGAAGCCTGTACCGTGTGCCCATCGTGGGAGGCAGCGTCCAGCGGATCGCCGAGAACGCCCTCTACGGCGACTGGTCGCCGGACGGGAGTCGCGTGGCATTCATCCGGGCCGTCGAACGGGAAGGCCGGCTCGTGTCGGTCCTGCTGATGGCGAAAGCGGACGGTTCCGACGTGCAGGAACTGGCCACCTTCGACTACGCCCTCCACCACCCGCGCTGGTCGCCGGACGGCGCAGTCATCGCGGCCGTGACCCTGTCCGCTGCGCGAAGCCCTGTCGCCGGAGCACCCCCGGTGCCCCCTGGCGCTGCGCAGCAGGTGTTCTTCGCTCGCGTCGATCGTTCGAAGAGATGGACGATAGACGCCCCGCGCCCCCGAAGAGACATCTCCGCGGTCGTCTGGGCGGGCAACGCCGACGTGCTGTACCTGCAGGCGGATTCGGTGGTGGCCTTCGTCGGCAGTCCAGCGCAGGTGGTTCGACAGAACATCGACACCGGGCGGATTGTCGATCTGCACCCCAGCCCGGAGCGGGCGACGGTCCTTGATGCCGCCCTCGATCAACACGTGGTGTTCGACACGCGATCGCCACGTCAGAATCTACGCGAGATCATCGTGGGGCTCAATGGCAGCGGCTCTCCCGATTGGCTCAGCTGCAGGAACAGTGCCGACCGTCAGCCGGTGTACGCGCCGGACGGCGATTCGGTGGTGTTCTCGTCGAACCGGGCCGGCTCGTTCGACCTGTGGCGGGTATCGAGGATCGACAGGGGGCTGACGCTGCTCGTTTCGTCTCCGGCCAGCGAATGGGACCCCGCGCTTGCCGACCGGGGACGGCGCTTGCTGTGGAGCTCGGATCAGACGGGACACTTCGAGTGCTGGATTGCGAACGCCGACGGCGGCGGCGCGAGGCAGCTGACCCACGACGGCGTGAATGCCGAGAACCCCATGGCTACGCTGGACTTCAGCTGGGTGGTCTACGCGTCGGGGAATCCCAAGGCGCCCGGCCTTTGGAAGATCCGGCCCGATGGCAGCGACGCCAGGCTCCTGCTTCGCGGAGACGTCCGAACGCCAGTCGTCTCCCCCGACGGCCGGTATGTGCTCTGCCGGCATGTTCCGTCCGGCGGCAAGGTACGGCTGGAGGTTGTGCAGATCGCCGACGGGAAGCCCGCGCCCTTCGAGACGATCGTGATGATCGTGAAGCCGAGCGAGGTGTCGTTGGGCCGGCCACGGTGGATGCCCGATGGTTCCAGGATTCTCTTCCTCGGCCAGAACGAGAAGGGGGTGACGGGCGTCTTCGTGCAGGACTTCGTGCCTGGGCGCGACACAACGGCGACGCGGCGGCCGTTCGGCGGATTCGACTCCGAGATCCTGACCGAGTCGTTTGACGTGTCCGCTGACGGGCGACGGCTCCTCATCGCGGGATGGGAGCAGCTGTTCAGCCTCATGGAAGCGTATCCGCCGTCGGGTCTCCTCTCACCTTCGCGCTGAGTGACCCGCTTCGACGTGGCGAGGTCTACTGCGCGGCGCTGTGCGGCACAGGCAGCCGCGGTGGCAGCGCGCGCATCAGGCCGCTGACGATCTCGACGGACGTCGATGCGATCTTCACGGTGGCCGGGGTGAGGCCGTTGCGCGTGGCGGTCACGGTGATGACGCCCGGCGTGAGCGTCGAGCGAATGGCCACGCGGTTGATGCCGCACTCGGTATTGAGGTAGAGGTTGTTGGTCGAGTTGGGCGTCGCGCTGTTGAGGCCGCCACGCCAGATGGCGGGGCCGCTGACCGCAAAATCGACACGTGCTTCGTCGGTCGGGCAGCGATGGCCGCGCGCATCCACCACTTCGAAAGCGATGAACGCCACGTCGGCGCCGTCCGCCTGCAAGCCGGCCGGGTCGACATGCGCGGTGAGCTTCAGGGCCGTCCCCTCGCCGGCGGTCCTGATGTCCTGCTGCGCCACAACCTTGCCTCCTCTGGTGGCGACCGCCCTGATCACGCCCGGCGTGAAGACGACATCCGGAAAGGCGTACACGCAGCCATCAGTCGGGACGGTGTTCCGGCCGAGCGACCGGCCGTTGACACGTAGCTCGACCGTGTCGCACCCGGTCGCGGCGACGTACATCGTCTTCCTGGTGCCGGCCGGATAGGTCCAGTGGCCGATGATGTGGAGATCCGGCTGGGCGCTCTGCATCACGCGGTAGACGTAGAACGCTTCCTTGGGAAGTCGCATGCCGTCGACCTTGCCGCTCACACGCAGGACGGTGCTGCTTTGCTGGCGGCCATCGGCGTTGGAGTCCGCCCAGTAGATCGACGCGTAGGCAGGCCATTTGGAATGGGCGGGGTCGGGATGGTCGATCCGGTTGCTGATGTACGCGTCATAGCGTCGGGCGGCCTGGAGCGCAAACGTCTCCGAATTCCAGCCCCAGGTGTCATCCGGCCCCTTCTTGAAGCCGAAGTGCGGCGGCGAGTAGTCGTCCCACACACTGCGCAGGGCCTCGTCGCGCAAGTCCTCGGTCTCGATGAGCGGCGCGCGATCGCGGCGCTCGGCGCTGTAGCCGCGAAACACCGCCGCGGGCGTGGCGAGGTCGTCGGTCCGCCTGTCCTGGCCGATCATCACACCGTAATACACGTCGTAGAGGTAGGGATCGTCCACGTCCCAGAAGTGCGCGCCGGTGAGCGGGCCGGCGGCGTGGAACATCTCGGTCTGGCCGTGGACCAGGTCGGAGGTGTCGCTCTCGAACGTCGCGCGCACGATCCCGGCCGCATCGACGACAACGGTCGAAAGCGCGACCGCGGCGAAGTCGCTGCTGTCGTTGCGCACCTGGGCCTCGACGTGGATTTCGGCGGTACGGGCCTGCAAATCGATGTTCTGCGCGTACACGCCGGTGGTCCGGAGATTCTCGTAGAGCGGGAAGGTCTGGAAGATCCTGCCCGTGAGGTGCAGCCAGACGTTGTGGTTGAGGCCGCCGAAGTTGGGGTTGAAGGCGCGGCCCATCCACTGGCAGGGCACGCCGGCTGGTCTCGTCCTTCTCGGGGCCGGCGTTCCGGAGGCTTCGGTCTTCCACCTTCGGATGGCGCGCTCAGAGATTGACGCGCTTACTGTCGTGGAGTACACTCCATTTGGGTCTGACTAAAATGGAATAGGCTCCAGAATGGTCGAACACCATCTCTCACGGATTCTCCGCATCGCACTTCCGCCCAGGCAGTCGGCCTTCCTCTGGGGCGCGAGAAAGACCGGGAAGAGCACGTACCTCCGGTCTGCGTTCCCCGACAGCCTGACGTTCGATCTTCTCCAGACCGACGTCATGCTCGACATGGCCAAGCGGCCTGCGCTCCTGCGCGAGCAACTCCTGGCGGCGCCGGCGCGACAACTCCAGGCGCCGATCATCATCGACGAAGTCCAGAAGGTGCCGCAGTTGCTCGACGAGATCCACTGGCTCATCGAGCACAGGCGGCTGCGCTTCATCTTGTGCGGCTCGAGCGCGCGCAAGCTCACGCGGGGCGGGACCAACCTGCTCGGCGGACGGGCGTGGCGGTACGAGATGCACCCGCTGGTGTCGGCCGAGATCGCGCATCTGGATCTTCTCCGGGCGCTCAACCGGGGCCTCGTGCCAGCTCACTATCTGGCCGCCGAATACCGTCGCTCGCTCGATGCCTATGTGCGCGACTACCTCAAAGAAGAGGTGTTCGACGAGGGGCTGACCCGGAACGTGCCGGCGTTCTCCCGATTCTTCGACGCGATGGCGTACTCGCACGGTGAGCTGACCAATTTCGCCAACATCGCCCGCGACTGCGGCGTCGACGCGAAGACGGTGAAGGAGTACTACCAGATCCTCGTCGACACGCTGTTGGGCAGGTTCATCGAACCCTACAGGAAGCGGCAGGAACGGCAGGTCATCACGAAGGCCGCCCGCTTCTACCTGTTCGACGTCGGTGTGGCGGGCGCGGTCACCAGGCGTCACATCACTGAGGAGCGAGGCGAACAGTTCGGCCGGGCGTTCGAGCATTTCATCCTGATGGAGATCCTCGCCCACCGGTCGTATCGCAACCTGGGTTACGACGTGCACTTCTGGCGTACGAAGAGCGGTCTCGAAGTGGATTTCATCCTGGGCTCTGGCGAAGTGGCGATCGAGGTCAAGGGAACGAGCCGCGTGGACCATGCCGAGTTTCGCGGACTCCGGGCCTTTGTGGACGAGCACCGCCCGCGCCGCGCCATCCTCGTCTGCAACGAGCGCAGCCCGCGCGTGCAGAACGGCGTGGATGTCTTGCCCTGGCACGAGTTCCTCGGGCGGCTGTGGGCCGGCGACATTCTCGGTGACTGATTCGGCGGGCCGACCGGCGATCTCGATCAAGGCTGATCCAAGTCGCGGCCGGCCGCCGGCAATTGTCAACGACGACCTGCTACTTGCTCTTTGCAGCGGACGCGGCCGCCGGCTTCGGCAGGAAGTTCTCGAGAATCCAGGCTTCGTTCTTCGAGACGCCGCCTTCGACCGCCAGTTGCCGGCCGTCCGGAGAGATCGACAATCCGTCGAGCATGCCGTCCAGGGCCACGCCGGTGGACTGAAAGGCCCCGTTAACGACCGAGACACGGCCGATTCCGGACTTCTTGCTGGAAACCCGCCCCCGGAGAAGAGCCGCCGGAGGGCTGACGTCCTCGCAGGGCTGGTTTCGCGAATCCGGCCGTGCCGGTCGCGTCGGTTAGGACCCTGATCGAAATAGGTTCGCCAACTTGGGCGTCGAGGCGCCCGCCCGGCAAGGCGCGAGGAGCGCGCATATCGGGAATATGCAAGCGACGAGCAACGCAGCCCGGCGGGATGCACCGACGTCCAAGGTCGCGAAGTTATTCCGGTCAGGGTCCTTACTTCGCGGTTGTGCCGGCATAGGTGCGGGCGAGCCAGGATTTCGGAACCGGCACGATGCAGATGTTCATGGAGCGTCCGTCCTCAGAGAGCATGGCGGACTGGATTTCGACCTTCGTGCCGTCGGCGTTGAACGTCGGGTGCTGATGATCGGCAGCCGTCCGTCTGTGGCCGTTGTCCGAGAGCAGAATCATCTCACCGGAGTGTCGATCGATCAGCCACAGCCGATACTGGAAATCGTCGGCCACGGCCCAGCGGCCATCGGCGGAGCCGTTGACGTGCCATATCGAGACGCCCGGATCGCCGACGGGCACCTGGCCGACAATCCGCATCTCGCGGGTGCGCAGGTTGACGATGCCGACTCCGGTCGGATGGTCGGGAAAGCCTGCCGGGCCCCACGCAGCTTCCTGGCCGACATCCACACCCCCGCCGGGTCGGCGGTGGCCCAGAATCGCGATCGCGACTTCGTCCCTGGTGATGACGGCTTCGTGCGTCACCCATTCGTAGGGCGCCTCGGGATACAGCGGGCGCAGGCCGGTGCCATCGGCCCTGACCGTCCAGGTGCGCTGGGGAGCCTTGCCGCCGGTCTCCCAGCAGAACACGATTTCGCCGGGCACCCAGGGGTTGGTCTGCACATGGCCGATCTTGAAGGGCACCGCGACGATGAACGTGATCTCGCCGGTCTTGAGGTTCATCCCGGCGAGGCCGGAGGGGCCGGCCCCCATGCCGCGCGGACCGAACGCCTCGGCGATCTTCGTGCCCGGCGGCAGGCGCGAAGCGAGGTCGGGGCTCTCGAGACGGAAGTAGGCGACATCCTCCCTGGCATCGAGGGCCATATCGCCGCCGCCGGCGCTCATCTCGGCCGGGATCGTGCCGCAGACGCGTTCGTAGACGCTGGCGAATTTGAGCGTACCGGCTGCGCTGTCGGCAAAGAGCCTGGCGAGGTCGATCTCGACGATTTGGAACGGCGTGCGCGAGCGTGCGGAGCCGCCGGCACCAGCCCGGCCGGCCGGAGGCGCGCCCGAAGCGGGTGCAGCGCCCGCGCCGCCACCGCGGCCGGATCCGCGGGTCGGATCGCGCATGACGTAGAGCTTCATCGAAAGGCGCGCGACACACAGCATGCCCGTGTATCCCGCCTCGGTGACCTGCACCATGTCGCCGGTCTCCTCGTTGACGGCCATGGCCTGGCCGGCCGCGCGGCTGGAACGGAAGATCAGCCACTTGCCGTCGGCGGTCCACTGCGGATGCGTCTGGTAGATCTTGGAGTCTCCCCCGGGCGTGCTGGTCAGGAACGTGAGCGGGATGCCGGTCACCGGATCCGGCACGATCGTCTTCTCGGCCGGGAAGCGCCGGCCGATCTGGGCCGACGCGGTCGATGCCAGCAGGAGCGACGCGCTGAGGGCGAGCGCGGTGAGACGCAGCGTCTGTTTCTTCATGGTTCGGATTGGAGATGCCGTTCTTCCAACTGCCGCACCTGGGCTCACAGGTGCCGAGGCCACTTCTGGCGTCCATGGAAGACCGCAATCACCTCGAGGCGTTTACCCCGCAGCCGGTATGGAATGACGTACGGCGTGCCGGGGAGCACGAGTTCCCGCGTGCCAGGTACTCGACCGGGGCGGCCGAGGTTGGGCCACTCCGCGAGACGCTCGACATCGTCCAGGATCGTGCTGGCGATCCGGCTGGCGGCGTCGGGATGCTCTCGCGCGATGTACGCACGAAGGTCGGCAAGGTGGCTGACGGCGCGCGGCGACCAGACGATGTTCACGCGCGAGGTGCCTTTCGCTCGCGCGGCCGGCCCCACGAACGAAGCCAGGCAGAGACGTCCTTGTGGGCGACGCCGCGCCCCGCATCGAGGTCCTCGAGGCCGGCCTGGATCTCGTCCAACTGCCAGAGTTCCGCCTCGACGAACGCCGCGATGGCTTCAGCGGCAAGGAAAGACTTCGAGCGGCGCGCGCGCCTGGCGAGCGCCTCGAGTCGTTCCTTGGTGTCGATGTCGATGCGGACCGAGAGGGTTGTCGTCATGTGTGTGCGTCTGTAAACAGCGTGTACATCATACCACAATTAACGTGGGCCTTCCCGGCGCCTCGGTCGTGCTGACGCTTCCCGCCAGGGCGCCCGACCCCCACGTGTCGGTCTTGCGGGTGACGCTGCGGCCGCAGGAGGCCGCCCCGCCGCCCCTGCCGAGTCAGCGGTAGCGGTACAGCCTGACGCGCTGGACGGTCGGGCCGTCCGGGTCGAAGCGCAGGCCGCTGCCCGATTGGTTCCTGGCCGCGGCGCCAGCGAGGTCGTAGTCCAGGAGAATGTCGTCGCCGCTGAGCTGGCGGTTCGGTTTCCATTGGCCGTTCTCGAACCGTCCCGCCTCGACGGTGGCGAGCCCGGCGATCTCCGGCCCGGGCGTGCGCGGGGTGAACGTCACCTGGATGTCGCTGCCGGCGACGAAGTACTCGTCGGGGCCGGCGGCGACGGCGTAGCCGAGCGTTGGCACCTGGGCCGGGTCGCGCCGGTTGCGCCGCAGTTCGAAGTTCACGGCGTAGTCGCCCAGCGGCACGGCCTGCTTCGGCATTTCGGCGGTGAGCGACACGGCGGCGATTGTGCCCTTGGCCTGCGCGTCGAGGATGAGCGGCGCCATCTGCCGGAGCAGCGCGTAGCCCTTCGGCAGCGGCAGGTTGGCGACGTCCCTCGGGGCCGGCGCGCCGGTATCGGGTCCGGGCCGTAGCGTGACCAGGCGGCTGGGATTGTCGATGCCAAACGGCGAGTAGCCGATCGCGGCGTGCTGGCCGATGGCGAAGAAGGCGTTGGCCACACCAATCGCGTCGGCGCGCGACTCGGGCACGAAGAGCG
>Ga0315273_10003941_pt1 | contig 18011 bp, 14 predicted proteins | sample YL17G02_0_MG_FD_205753 | JGI IMG/M metagenome (GOLD analysis project Ga0315273, IMG submission 205753) | Sediment microbial communities from Yellowstone Lake, YNP, Wyoming, USA - YL17G02_0 | ecosystem: Environmental > Aquatic > Freshwater > Lake > Sediment | place: USA: Wyoming | collected...
AACAGTTCCAGCGCAATCTTCTTCGGCAGGCCGCACTGATGCAGTCGCAACTCCGGGCCGATGACGATGACGCTTCGGGCCGAGTAGTCCACTCTTTTTCCCAGCAGGTTCTCGCGGAAGCGGCCCTGCTTGCCCTTGATCATATCGGTGAGCGACTTCAGCGGCCGGTTCGACGATCCCAGCACCGGCCGCCGGCAACGGGCGTTATCGAACAGCGAGTCCACCGCCGCCTGAAGCATCCGCTTCTCGTTCCGGATGATCACCTCGGGCGCGTTCAGGTCCACCAGTTTCTTCAGCCGGTTGTTCCGGTTCATGATCCGCCGGTACAGGTCATTGAGGTCGCTCGTGGCGAAGTTGCCCGAGTCCAGCAGCACGAGCGGCCTGAGGTCCGGCGGAATCACCGGAATGACGTCCAGCACCATCCATTCCGGCTGGTTGCCCGACTCGCGCAGCGACTCCACCAGCCGCAGTCGCTTCGTCAGATTCCGGATCTTCTGCTTCGAGCGGGTCTTCTCGAGACCGCCCCGAAGTTCCAGGGAAAGCGACGCCAGATCCAGCCGCTGGAGCATCTTCTTGACGGCCTCGGCGCCCATGTCGGCCTCGAACTCCGAGCCGTACTGCTCCCGCATCTCGCGGTACTCTTCCTCGCTCAGCAGTTGCTTGGGCTTCAGCGGCGTCGGGCCGGGGTCCACCACCACGTAGTCCTGGAAGTAAATCACCTTCTCCAGGTTCGACACTTTCATGTCCAGCAGGGCGCCGAGGCGCGAGGGCATCGCCTTGAAGAACCAGATGTGCACCACCGGCGCCGCCAGGTTGATGTGCCCCATGCGTTTGCGTCGGACGCGGCTGTGGGTGACTTTGACGCCGCAACGGTCGCAGATCATCCCCTTGTGCTTCGTCCCTTTGTACTTGCCGCAGAAGCACTCCCAATCTCGCTCCGGGCCGAAGATCCGCTCGCAGAACAGGCCGTCACGCTCCGCGCGGTAGGTGCGGTAATTGATTGTCTCCGGCTTCTTCACTTCGCCGAACGACCACGAGCGGATGTCGTTGGGGCTGGCCAGCGAGATCCGCACGCTCCCGTAGTCGTTGATCTTCTCGTAAATGTTTTCAATCGCCATGGCGATCGGCTCCTCCAGTCCATGGATCGAGCGCGTTCGGGGGCGCCCTTACAGCCGCTTCTTCTCCAACTGCATGTTCAGGCACAGCCCCTTGATCTCGTTCGTCAGCACGTCGAACGAGACGGGCGTCCCTGCTTCCAGCTTGTTCCGGCCCATGACCATCGACTCGTAGATTTTCGTCCGGCCCTCGACGTCGTCCGATTTGACGGTCAGAAGTTCCTGCAACACGTAGGCCGCCCCGTACCCTTCCAGCGCCCACACTTCCATTTCGCCGAACCGCTGGCCGCCCGACCGCGCCTTGCCGCCCAGCGGCTGCTGTGTGATCAGGCTGTACGGGCCCGTCGCACGCGCGTGCACCTTGTCGTCCACCAGGTGGTGCAACTTCATCATGTAGATGTAACCGACCGTCACCGCCTGGTCGAACGGTTCGCCCGTGCGGCCGTCGTAGAGCGCGATCTTGCCGTCGCGCGGCAGGCCGGCCTCCTGGAGCAGGTCGTGGATCATGTCTTCCTTGCACCCGTCGAACACCGGCGAGATGGCCTGGAATCCCAGCACCTTCGCCGCCCACCCAAGGTGCGTCTCCAGAATCTGGCCGACGTTCATGCGGCTCGGCACGCCGAGCGGGTTCAGCAGGATCTCGACCGGCCGGCCGTCCGGCAGGAACGGCATGTCCTCGGCCGGCAGAATCCGCGCAATGACGCCCTTGTTCCCGTGCCGGCCCGCCACCTTGTCGCCCACCGACAGCGTCCGCTTCGTCGCGATCCACACCTTCGCCATCTCCAGGACGCCCGTCGGCAGTTCATCGCCCCGTTTCAGCCTCGCGACCTGCCGCTCCTTCTCGTCCAGCATCTCTTCGATTTTCGGCCACTCGCGGCGAACGATCTCCCGGCCCTCGTCGAACGATTGGCTGCGCGTCTGGATCTTCTCGTAGTCGAACCGCTCGATCTGCGAGAGCACGTCGGCCGGGTCCTTCGCCTCGCCGTACGCCACTCCCGTCTCAGGGTCCGCAATTTTCGTCCGCAGCGTCGCGTTCAGCATGTCCACCAGGTTGCGGAACGCCGACACGATCCGATCGTCCATTTCCTTCGCCACGCGGCGGGCCTCACGCGACCGCCGGCGACGCTCCGAGTCCGAAAGGTGCGCCACCCGGCTGAACTTCTCCGCCGCGATCACGATCCCCTCCGTCCCGCCCGGAACGGTCAGGCTGTCGTTCTTCACGTCCTCGCCCGCGCGCCCGAAGATCGCGTGCAGGAGTTTTTCCTCCGGCGACAGTTCCGTCTTCGATTTCGGGCTCACCTTCCCCACCAGGATGTCCCCGGGCTGCACGCGCGTCCCGGTCCGGATGATGCCTTCCTCGTCCAGGTTCCGCAGTTGACGCTCCGACACGTTCGGAATGTCGCGCGTGAACTCCTCGCGCCCCAGTTTCGTCTCCCGCACCTCCACCTCGAACTCGTCGATGTGGATGCTCGTGAACCGGTCGTCCTTCAGGAGGTTTTCCGAGACGAGGATGGCATCCTCGAAGTTGAACCCGTCCCACGTCATGAACGCCACCAGGACGTTGCGCCCCAGCGAGAGTTCCCCGTCCTTCGTCCCGGCGCCGTCCGCGATCACCTGCCCCGTTTTCACTTTCTGGCCGACCTCGACGATCGGCTTCTGGTTCAGACAGGTCCGCTCGTTCAGGCCGACGAACTTCCGCAGGACGTATTCCGTCTCCCACCCGTCGCGGTTCCGCACAACGATTCGCCGGGCGTCCACGTACACCACCTCGCCCGCTTCCTGCGCCCGGACGACCATCCCTGAGTTTTCCGCCACGGGTTTTTCCATCCCCGTCACGACTATCGCCGGTTCCGGCTGGAGCAGCGGCACCGCCTGACGCTGCATGTTCGACCCCATCAGCGCCCGGTTCGCGTCGTCATGCTCCAGGAACGGGATCAGGCTCGCCGACACCCCCACCAACTGCTTCGGGCTGATGTCGACGTACTGAACGTCCACGGAGGGGACCTGCTTAAAGTCACCCGCCACGCGCGCCACCACCGCATCCGACAGAATCTTGCCGTCCGGGTCGGTCGGCACGTCGGCCGGCGCCAGGATGTGCTCGATCTCCTCGTCCGCCCGCATCCACCGCACTTGGCCGTTCACTTTGCCCTTCACGACCTCGCGGTACGGCGTGATGAGGAAGCCATACGGATCCACCGTCGCGTAGATGCCCAACTGGGCGATCAGGCCGATGTTCGTCCCTTCCGGCGTCTCCACCGGGCAGATGCGCCCGTAGTGGGAGACGTGCACGTCGCGGACCTCGAACCCCGCGCGCTTGCGATTCAGGCCCCCGGGGCCCAGCGCCGACAAGCGACGCTCGTTCGCCAACTGCGCCAGCGGGTTCGTCTGGTCCACCACCTGCGAGAGTTCCGAACGACCGAAGAAAAACTCGATCGAACTGGAGACCGACTTCGAGTTGACCAGCGTCCGGGGGGTGAGTTCCTTCGGGTCCTTCAGGTTCATCCGCTCCTGGACCGTTCGGCGGAGTTTCAGGAACCCCTTGCGGACCTCGTCGCCGGCCAGTTCGTCAATCGTCCGGAGGCGCCGGTTCCCGAGGTCGTCGATGTCGTCGGTCGCCCCCTCGCCCGCCCGCAGTTTCATGATGTACCGGAGGCACTCGATGAAGTCCTCCGGCCGAAGGGTCATTTCGTCCTCGGCCACCTGGGTCCCGAACTTACGGTTCAGGCGGAAGCGGCCGACCCGGCCCAGCCGGTACCGGTTCGCGTCGTAGAACTTTTCCCGGAACAGTTGCCTGGCCTTGTCCTGGTTCGGCGGGTTGCCGACGCGGAGGCGCCCGTAAATGTAGAGGACAGCCTCGTCGTGGGTTTTCGTCTTGTCGTCCTGAATCGTGTTCAGGATGAGCGGGTCGCAGTTCGGGTCGGCGACGACCTCGATCGCACCCGCAGGCGCCGACGTGCGGCGGGGATATCGCATGAGACAGTTGTCGGAGATTTCGTCCCCCGTCAGGTGGTCACTGATGCGCTGGCGGATCGTATTGGACTCAGCGCCTTCGCTCTTTTGCGACCCCGTCTTTGCCCCGGCGAGTCCCACGTACGCGATCTTTCCGGTCTTATGATTGCGGAAGAAGTAAAGGCCCTGGTCTTTGGGTATGCTGCCGTAGACGAAGCCCTTGGCACCGCGGAGCGACTTGACGGCCACCCAACCCTTATCGGAGTCGCAGGCCTTTTTGATTTCCTCGTACACGGGCTCCAACGCCGCAATCCAGGGGGCCTTGCGCTCCTCGTTGAATTTCGGCATGCCCTTCTTGGCGGACTCGCGGAAATCCTGCATCAAGCGGCATTCAATGGCCTCAAGTTCTTCCTTGGCCAGGGGCTCGCCGGCGGCATTGCGGGTCACCACCCACTTGATGTCGAATCCCGGGTCTTCCTCCTGGTAGCGGACACGGGCTTCGCGGGCTTCCTCCATAACGTTGCCGGTGGCGCGGGCTACGCGGGCATTCCTCAGCGTTTCCCACTTTTCGCCGATGCGCTCGCCCGCCTCCAGCAGGATCTCGCCCGTCTCCTTCGAGACGACCGGCGAGACGACGTACATGTCCTGGACCGGCGTGCCGCGCTTCACCTGCGACAGCACGAGGCGCTTCGTCTCGTAGAAGAGGCGGATGATCGTCTCGGTATCCGAGTACTTCGCGTCCATTGCCCGCAGGAAAGCCGTCACCGGGATCTTCGAGGACTGGTCAATCCGCATCTGAAGCACGTCGCGCTTCGAGACGTTCGTCTCGATCCACGAACCGCGCTCGGGGATGATGCGGCAGGAGTGCAGGCGGCGGTCGCCCGCTTCCAGGGTCATCGAGAAATCCACGCCGGGCGAGCGGTGCAACTGGCTCACGATCACGCGCTCCGCCCCGTTGATAATGAACTCCCCGCCGCCCATCATGATCGGGATTTCGCCGACGTACACCTCTTCCTCGATCGGCTCGGGGTACGCCTGGCCCGACAGGCGGACCGTGATGCGGAACGGCATGCCGTACGTCAGGCGCAGGGCCCGGCACTGGTCCGGCGTGTATCGCGGCCGGCCGAGGCGGTACGAAAGGTAGTCCAGACGCATGGACTCATCGTAACTCGTGATCGGGAACACTTCGCGCAGCACCATTTCCAGGCCGCTGTTTCGGCGCTTCGCCGGGGCTGCGGACAGTTGGAGAAACTCCTGGTACTTCCGGGTCTCGATCTCCACCAGGTCGGGGATCGCCAGGATTTCGCTTGCGCGGCCGAAGTATCGTTGTTCCATCGCGATCACCTCGCTAATGGTTCATACTTGCGCGAGAGCGCGCCACTCGGCTCTCGCGCGCCGTTCGAGCCCCGGACGTCAGCCCGCGGGCATCCGATGCTACTCTGCGAAGTAGCGAAGTGCTACTTCGCTACGAAGCACGAGCGCACCCGGTCAGGTGACCGCCCGCCAGCGGCGGGCGGCTCGTGGGGCGGCGAGCGCCACCTTACTTCAATTCCACCGTGGCGCCGGCTTCTTCCAACTTCTTCTTGATGTCCTCGGCTTCCTGTTTGGAGACGCCTTCGCGGACCGCCTTCGGCGCGCTCTCGACGAGTTCCTTGGCCTCCTTGAGGCCCAGGTTCGTGATGTCCCGAAGGGCCCGCACGACAGGGATCTTCTTGTCGCCGCACGACACCAGGACGACGTCGAAGGTCGACTTCTCCTCCTCCGCCGGTGCGGCTGCCGCCGCCATCGGCATCGCCACCGCCGCCGGCGCCGCCGCCTTGATCCCGTGCGCCTCTTCCAGGTAGTCGCCCAGTTCCTTGGCCTCGAGCACCGTCAGGACGACGATCTCGTCGCCGAGCGTCGTTACCTTCTTGCTCCAGGTCCGTTCTGCCGATTTTTGTGCCATGCTTCGTGCCTCCGCTCCTTGTTACTGCTTGCTGGATTCCGTTCCCGTATCCGACGGTTTGTCTTGGCCGGGCGCATCCGCTGCGCTTCCCGGGGGTTCCGTCCCACCGGCTTTTCCGGTTTCCTCTTTCGCAGGTTCGTCCGCGGCCCGGGCCTCCGGTTCGGCGGCCGGAGCGGCGCGCTCCTGGAGTTCGCGGACCTGGCCGAGCAGCCGGCCCGCCGGCGCCGTCGCCAGGGCCACGACGCGGCCGGCCTGGCCCAGCACCTTTCCAATCACCTGGGCGATGAGTTCTTCTCGCCCCGGCAGTTTCGCCAGCGCGTCCAGTTCTGCTCCCGACAGCACCTGGCCCGCGCTGTACCCGCCGCGGATCTGGAGTTCCGTCAGCGTCCTGGCCTCTTGGACGATCGTCTTGGCGATCTCGACGAGCCCAGAGCCGCCCCACACCAGCGCGCTCGGGCCCCGCAGCAGGGCCGTCGCCCCTTCGAGGCCCAGCGCCCCCAGCGCCCGTCGGCACAGGCGATTCTTCACCACCATCGCCTGGATGCCTTTGGCGCGGAGCGTGTGGCGCAGCACCGTCATCCGCACCACGTCGATCCCCGACGTGCCGACCACCGCCATCTCCGACACGCCACGGAATCGCTTTTCGTATTCCGCGACGATCATTTCTTTCATCGGACGACTCATCGTTCAGTCTCGCTCTTCGCTTCGCTGTCCGCGCGCCGCCTACACGCCGATGGGCAGCGTCTTCATGTCAATCGGCAGGCCCGGCATCATAGTCGCGCTGAGGGTCGCTTTCTGAAAGTATTGTCCCTTCGCCGACGCCGGCTTGGCGCGGCGAATGTGCTCGATCAGCGTCTCGACGTTCCGCACGATCGCGTCCACATCGAAACTTATTTTCCCGACGATCGCGTGGATGTTGCCGCCGCTGTCGTTCCGATACTCCAGTTTTCCCGCCTGGTACTCGGCGACGAGTTTCGGCACGTCCGTGCCGACGGTGCCGGCCTTCGGCGTCGGCATCTTGCCCTGCGGGCCGAGCACCCGCCCCAGTTTCGCCACCTTGCTCATCACCTGCGGGTGCGCCACCGCCACGTCGAAATCCATCCACCCGCCCTGGATCTTCTCCACCAAGTCGTCAATCCCCGCCTCGACGGCCCCTGCCTTCTTCGCCTCCTCCACCTGCTCCACCGGGCAGAACGCGACGACTCGCCGGCTCCGGCCCAGACCCGCCGGCAGGCTGATCGAGCCCCGCACATTCTGGTCCGACTGTTTCGGGTCGATCCCCATCTTCAGATGCAGTTCGACGCTCTGGTCGAACTTGGTCTGCGGCATCTGTTTCAACAGAGCCACCGCGTCCCGCAGCGAATAGGCGTCCTGGGTGACGACGGCCTGTGCGGCTCGAAAACGCTTCCCGTGTTTTGGCATAGTTGCCTCCGTGGTCCAAGCCCCGCCTCATGCGGGTCCCACAAAGGGGTGCGCCGGCCGTCAGGCCTTGTCCGTTCGGCCCCCGGCCGGGCCGGCGCTCGTCTTAGCCGCAACCTCGGGGCTCGCCGCGACGGTGTCGCTCTCCGACGCCTCAGCCGGCGCCAGCGGAGGAAGACCCTCCAGCGACTCTACCACCTCGACCCCCATGCTGCGGGCGGTTCCCTCGACAATTCGCATCGCCGCTTCCACGCTCGACGCGTTCAGGTCGCGACGCTTCTTCTCCGCAATCTCGCGGACCTGCGCCCAAGTCACTCGGCCGATTTTCGTCTTATTCGGCTCGCCGCTCCCGACGACGATCCCCGCCGCCTGCTTCAGCAGCGCCGCCGCCGGCGGGCTCTTCAGAATGAACTCGAACGAACGGTCCTTATACACCGTGATCTCGGCCGGGATAATCATCCCCTGCTGGTCGCGCGTCCGCTCGTTGAACTGCTGAACGAACTGGCCGATGTTCACCCCGTGCTGGCCCAGCGCAGGACCCACCGGCGGGGCCGGCGTCGCCTGCCCGCCCGGGCACTGCAACTTGATCTTCGTCACCACTACCTTCTTCGCCATCGAACGCCTCGCGTTGTCGCCGCCCACTTTCTATACGCGCCCGCCAAGGCGGGCGGCTAACTGTGGCGCGCCGTGCGCCGTTTCGTCGTTTTAATCCGCAATCCGCAATCCGAAATCCGCAATCGTCACACCGGCTCGACTTTCCAGTATTCCAACTCGACCGGGTTCGGCCGGCCGAAAATCTCCACGATCACACGCACCAGGCCCTTATCGAGCAGCATTTCGTCCACCGTTCCCTCGCGGTCTTCAAACGGCCCGTGCTTGATCCGCACCTGGTCGCCCTGGGCGTAATTGACGCGGAGGGTCGGTGTTTCATCGGCCGATCGCTCCACCTCGCCCAGCAGTTTGTCCACTTCGTGCGGCTTCATGGCCGTGGGCTTGCCTTCCGTCCCGATGAAGTCGCCCACGCCCGCCGTCTCGCGGATCAGGAACCACAACTTCTCCAGCACGCTGCCGTCCTCTGCAATTTCCATCTGGACGAACACGTATCCAGGATACAACTTCCGCTCCGCCACGCGCCGCCGGCCGCTCTTCATCGTCGAAACCTTCTCCGTCGGCACAACCACCTGCGACAGCAGGTCCTGGACGCCCTCCATCTTGACCTTCCGGTCGAGGGTCTCGCGGACCGTCTCTTCCTTGTTTGACTGCACCCGCAGAACGTACCAGTTCTTCGCCATGACGCGCGTCACCACAGCCTCAGACCGTTCTTAAAGACGTAAATGAAAATCGTGTCCGCCGCGTAGATGAACACCGCCAGCGCAAACACCGTCATGATCACCACCGCCGTCGAGCCCACCAGTTCCGCCCGGCTCGACCAGGAGACCTTCTTCATCTCCGTCTCGGTGGCCACCAGGAAGTCCACCACATTCGGCTTATTCACATAAAAGAACACCGCCACGCCCAACACCGCAAACACCACCGCCGGGATGCCGTACTCCAGGTACGGCTTGTAGGCGTTCTCCGCCAAGTACCGGCTCAGCAGCGTCCAGAGGTAGTAGCAAAACACGAGGTCCACGAGCGCGGCAGCGACTCCTGTCCCGCCGCGCAGGTGACGTCCCTGACCGCTCTTATACAGTTGAAACCCCACGCTGCCTCTTCCTCGCCGGTCCGCGCCGTCCCGGTCGTGGCAGGGGCGGAGGGACTCGAACCCCCAACATCCGGTTTTGGAGACCGGCGCTCTACCAATTGGAGCTACGCCCCTGCGCCTTCGGAGCCTCGAACCTACTTCTTCCGCTCCCGGTGCTCCGTGTGTTTCCGTTCGCGCGGGCAGTATTTCTTCAGCCGCAACTTCGCTTCGCCGCGCGTCTCCATCTGCGTCCGGTAGTTGCGGGCTCCGCAACTCGTGCATTCCAGCGTCACGTACTCTCGCATCGCACCGTTCCTTAGACGGCAAGGGACGCGCCGGTTCTTCCGCATCCTTCCCGCGGACGACTCGGGCGCCCCTTTCGGGTGCACCGGACAGGCGAACCCAACCTCCGTTTGGCTTCGGACTACTCGATCACCTTCGCCACGACGCCGGCGCCGACCGTCCGCCCGCCTTCACGGATCGCGAACCGCAGGCCAGGCTCCATCGCAATCGGCGTGATCAGCGTTCCCTTGATCGTCACGTTGTCGCCCGGCATGCACATCTCCGCGCCGCCCAGCAACTCGATCGAACCCGTCACGTCCGTCGTCCGGAAATAGAACTGCGGACGGTAGCCGGTGAAGAACGGCGTATGCCGGCCGCCCTCTTCTTTCTTCAACACGTACACCTCGCCCTCGAACACGGTGTGCGGCGTAATGGAGCCGGGCGCCGCCAGCACCTGGCCGCGCTCCAGTTCCTCCTTCGCCACGCCACGCAACAGCACGCCGATGTTGTCGCCCGCCTGACCCTGATCCAGCGTCTTGTTGAACATCTCGACGCCCGTCACGATCGTCTTGCGCGTTTCCCTCAGGCCGACGATCTCCACCTCGTCGCCCACCTTCACCACCCCGCGATCCACGCGGCCCGTGCCGACCGTCCCGCGGCCCTTGATCGAGAACACGTCCTCGACCGGCATCAGGAACGGCTTGTCGACGTCGCGCTTCGGCACCGGGATGTACTCGTCCATCGCCTTCAAGAGGTCGAGGATCGGCTTGACGCTCGGGTCGTCCAGGCTCGAAGCCTTCATCGCCTGCACCGCCGTCCCCTTAATCACCGGCGTCTCGTCGCCGGGGAACTGGTATTGGTTCAACAGGCCCCGCACGTCGTCCTCGATCACGTCCAGCAGTTCGAGGTCTTCTTCCTTCAGGAGGTCCACCTTGTTGATGAAGACGATGATTCTCGGCACGCCCACCTGCCGCGCCAGAAGAATGTGTTCCCGCGTCTGCGGCATCGGGCCGTCGTCCGCCGCCACCACAATGATCGCCCCGTCCATCTGGGCCGCCCCCGTGATCATGTTCTTCACGTAGTCCGCGTGCCCCGGGCAGTCCACATGCGCGTAGTGGCGGTTCTCCGTCTGGTATTCCACGTGCGCGGTGGCGATTGTCAGAATCTTCGTCTCATCGCGGCGGCCCTGCGACTCCGACGCCTTCGCAATGTCGTCGTAGGAGCGGAACTTCGATAGACCCTTCAGTTCCATCACCCTCGTCATCGCGGACGTCAGCGTCGTCTTCCCATGGTCCACGTGTCCGATCGTACCCACGTTCACATGGGGCTTCGTTCGTTGGAAGACTTCCTTAGCCATTGGTCCACTCGCCTCCGCTCTAGTTGCTTCTGTCCCGGGATCGCCTCGCGCCCGGCGCGACGCCGACCCCCTACTCTTCTCCACCACCTCGTATCAAATGGAGCTGCTGACGGGATTTGAACCCGTGACCTCGTCCTTACCAAGGACGCGCTCTACCGGCTGAGCTACAGCAGCCTGCCCTCGCCCCTTCCGTCAGGGCATGCCTCGAAACCTCGTCCGGCCCGACCGCACCTCTCCATGCATCGACAGGCCGGGGCCTCGCCCTCGGCAACCGGATCCCGACTCCGGCACGCTTTGCCACGCAAAACGGCCGGTTCGCTCCGGCTCTGCTCGGAACCGCCGCCTGCAATAGGCGCAGACGCCCTTCCCGAGCCAGATTGCCAATCATACGCCTTCCCAAGAGCCTGTCAAACAAAAAAATCCCCCTTTTTCCAGGGAGATTTTCCATCGCCCCCCAGCCTCAGGTCATGGAGCGGGTGATGGGGATCGAACCCACGTACTCGGCTTGGAAGGCCGATGCTCTACCATTGAGCTACACCCGCTTCTCCATTGCGGATTTCGGATTGCCGATTGCCCTTCGAGAGCCTCAGGGCCCTGAGCAAGGTCGAAGGGCGGATTGCGATGCCAGGTCCGTGCCGGATCATCTTGTCCTTGCCGTCTTGGCCGAAGCAACCATGATAGCGACAATCTCGTGCGCCTCCTCCATCAGAGGACCGAGCCGCTTCCTCTCCATCAGGCCCGCCTTGGCGAGCAACTCCATGCCAATACTGCGCTTCATCCGCTTCCTCCACAACCACGCCCAACTTGGAGACAAACTCCGCCTTCGAGCGCGCCCGGCAAACTGCCCGGTAGTTCGCACCCACGGACGTCGCTGCACGCACGAGCTGCTTCCCATATCACATCACCAACCATCCCCTTGGGCAGGGCTTCAACCAGCCGTAGCACACGCAATGCAAACGACGCCGTCCGTTCCCTCAGTTCGCGCGCTTGACGGTTCTCCAATCCGCATTCTCCAATCCACAATCCGCAATGAGAATGGTGGGCAGGGGAGGATTCGAACCTCCGTAGGCTGAGCCGGCAGATTTACAGTCTGCTCCCTTTGGCCGCTCGGGCACCTGCCCCTCCGCATTGCGGATTGCGGATTGATGATTGCGGATTGAAAAGGCAATGCACAACCGCCTCGCGTCTTTCAATCCGAAATCCGCAATCCGAAATCCGCAATCCCATGGAGCCGGCGGGGAGGCTCGAACTCCCAACCCCCGGTTTACAAAACCGGTGCTCTACCGTTGAGCTACGCCGGCCTCGGCACCTCACTATACCATCCTCTATCGGCCTTTCAACCCCTCCGCCCCAAATTTTCACCGCCCCCACCTTCGCGCCCAAACAAACGCCCCGAGATGAGTCCCCGCATAGGGACGAATCCCGGGGAATCCTCACCACCACGCCATTCCCCCCGCCGCCCGCGCTCACCGCACCAAACCACGACGCATCAACGTCACTCGATGAAATCCCAACGCCAGAACCCTGTACTCCCGGTTCCGACCCATGCTCGCCAGCCCCAGTTTCGCTCGCTCCGGCCAACCCGCCCCGCCCACGTCCTTCATCACCTCGCGGAACTTGTCCTCCGACTCCCCCGATTTCACGCACAAGTCGCCATAGTCCTGCGCCTCCTTCTGCTGACTGCTGTTCAGCCCCCCTTGAGACGCCGCCGCCTGGTCCAGCACGCTCAGTTTCTCCCGCAACTTCGGCGTCGCCTCGTTCGAGAGGTTCTCCAGACGCTCCGCCGCCGCCGTCACCGCCTCCCGCTCCGCCTCGTACCCCATCCGCGGCGCCAGCACGCGCGCTTCCCGGTATCCCGCCGCCATCTCCTCCAGCGCCGCCACCACGTCCGCCGGCGTCGCCGACCGCTTCAGCGCCGCCGCCTTCGCCCCCAGTTTCTTCGCCCGCGCCTCTCCCACCGCCGCCAGCGCGTCCGTCACCACGCCGTCATGCGCGAGCGTCCGCGGCTCCTCCTCCACGCCTTCCTTCTTCAGCGGCGGATACACGCCCGTCGGCGACGCCGCCAGAATCTCCGCCGTCGCTTCCGCCCGGATCTGCGCCTCCGACCCCTTCTCCACCAAGCCCGCCAGGTCCTTGTATGCTTTCGCCGCCAACGCCCAATCCCCGTTCCGCCGCAGCGCTGTCGCCAACAGGCCCGTCGCTTCCGCCTTGACGTCCTTCTCCTTGACGCTCGCGGCAAACGGCCTCGCCGCCTCGATCGCCTCGACGCATCGCCCGCCCGCCAGCAGTCTGCGGATCTCCTCGAGCCGCTCTTGCTGCGCCACCGCCGGTTCCAGGGCCCACGCCCGTCCGACCATCGCCGCCGCCACCAGCGCCACGCTCGCCACGTATCGCATCATCTTCGCCTCCTGAACGTTCTCGCCCGACAGGCGCCCCGCCGCCGTGCGCTTTGAAAAACGTTCGCCCCCGACGTGCCCATACATTATAAACCGCCCCGCGCTCCCCTCAAACCCAATTCCCCGATACGCCGCTCAACCTGCAAATTCCGCTTGCCCCACCCGAGCCGCGCGGTAATATCATCGCAAATGCCCCGCGACAGACCCTGGCAACCAGCCATCCGCGCGAAAGGAGTCCGAATGACGTTCTGGACGCTCACGTTCCGAACCGCAAGCATTCTGACCGTGGCATTGACCTTCGTTGCGGCATTCGCGTCCCCTGCTGCCGCAGCAGCGGAAACAGGACCCTCCGCCTCGGACGCCAACCTCATCCTCTGGTATGCCGCTCCCGCACGGGACTGGGAGAAGGAAGCCCTCCCCATCGGCAACGGCCGACTCGGCGGGATGGTCTTCGGCGGCACCGACAAGGAACAGATCCAGTTCAACGAGGACAGTCTCTGGACCGGCGACGAGAACGATACGGGCAAGTACCAGGCCTTCGGCGATATTTTCATCGAGTTCGCCGGACCCGCGTTCGATTCCGGCAAGGACACCTATCGTCGCGAACTCGACATCCGTGATGCCGTCCACCGCATTGGCTACACGGCCGGCGGCATCACATTCCAGCGAGAGTACTTCGCGAGCAACCCCGACCAGGTGATCGTCCTGCGCTTCACCGCCGATAAGCCCGCGAGTTTCTCGGGCCTCGTTCGCCTCGCCGACATGCACGACGCGAAGATCGCCGCCCACGGGAACCGCCTCACTTCCTCCGGCGCTCTCGCCAACGGCCTTGCCTACGAGGCCCAGGTCCTCGTGCTGAACCAGGGCGGACAACTCGCTGCGGAAGAAAACACCATCAAGTTCTCCAACGCCGACGGCTTGACCGTTCTCCTGGCGGCCGGCACGTCCTACCTCAATCAATACGAAAAGGGATGGCGCGGCGACCATCCGCACGATCGGATCACTCGCCAACTCGATGCCGCCGCCAAGAAACCCTATGAGAAACTCCGTGCCGACCACATCGCAGACTTCCGCAGCCTCTTCGACCGCGTGTCACTCGACCTCGGGGCCTCCGACCCCGCTCAGGCCGTCCTCCCCACCGACCAACGCCTCGACGCTTACAAGAAAGGCGCCGCCGACCCGGCCCTCGAAAGGCTGCTGTTCCAGTTCGGCCGGTACCTCCTCGTTTCCTCTTCCCGTCCCGGCACTCTCCCCGCGAACCTCCAGGGACTCTGGAACCACACCAACTCGCCCCCCTGGCGCAGCGACTACCACTCCAACATCAACGTCCAGATGAACTATTGGCCCGCCGAGGTCACCAACCTCGCCGAGTGCCACGAGCCGTTCCTCACTTACATTCACTCTCTGCGCGAGGTCCGCGCCAAGGCCACCCAGAAGTTCTACAAGTGCCGCCGTGGCTGGACCGTCCAAACCGAGAACAACATCTACGGCGGCTCCGGCTGGCGATGGAATCCGCCCGGCAGCGCCTGGTACGGCCAGCACCTCTGGGAGCACTATGCCTTCGGCGGCGACGCCAAGTACCTCAAGACTATCGCCTACCCCATCCTCAAGGAAGTCTGCGAGTTCTGGGAGGACCGCCTCGTCGCCCTGCCCAATGGCACGCTCGTCACGCCCGACGGCTGGTCCCCGGAACACGGGCCCGAGGGCCAAGGCGTCTCCTACGACCAGGAAATCGTCTGGGACCTCTTCACCAACTACATCGAAGCCTCCGAGGCCCTCGGCATCGATGCGGACTATCGCAGGAAAGTTGCGTCCTTGCGCGACCGGCTCTTCGTCCCGAAGATCGGCCGATGGGGCCAGTTGCAGGAATGGATGGACGACATCGACGACCCGAAGGATCAGCATCGCCACGTCTCGCATCTCTTCGCCCTCCACCCGGGACGTCAGATCTCCCCCTTGACCACCCCCAAACTCGCCGAGGCCGCCAAAGTCTCCCTCAACGGCCGCGGCGACGGCGGCACCGGTTGGAGCAAGGCCTGGAAGATCTCCTTCTGGGCACGATTCCTCGACGGAAACCACGCTCACGAAATCCTCAGCCAGCAACTCAAGGGCAACATCCTCCCGAACCTCTGGGACACCCATCCCCCGTTTCAGATTGATGGCAACTTCGGCTACACGGCCGGCGTCGCCGAGATGCTCCTCCAAAGCCATCTCCGGCAGGATGGCCTGTACGTCGTCCACCTCCTGCCCGCCCTGCCGGACGCCTGGCCCACCGGCAGCGTCAAAGGCCTCCGCGCCCGCGGCGGATTTGAAGTGGACGTCGCCTGGAAGGACGGCAAACTGACCGAAGCCGTCCTTCGCTCCAAACTTGGCAATCCCTGCAAGGTCCGCTACGGCGAAAAGGTCGTCGAACTCAAAACGAAGCCCGGCGAGGCCCGCCGCCTCAACGCCTCGCTTCAGTAATTGACGGCCGATGGTCGGAGCGAAGCCCGCCCGGCGCGGGGACTACCCGTGACAGAAAGTGCGAAAAACTCTGGACACTACCTGGACACTACCCAAGTGCGGCAGTTCCCGGCGGAGCGAGTACTGGGGGAAGATGGTCCAGCGATGTGCCGGCCTCCGGGCCGACGGCACGCCTTACACGGCCATCATTCGTCGCCGGTGCCGGTGCCTCGACTGCGGCCAGGTGCGGATCGACAAGGAATACACCTAACGTGTTTCTCGGCCGCCGGGCTTTGACGGTCGGCTGGAAACAAATGTCAGGCTTCCCTTCATTTGTTCGCCGGAGACGATGGGGATGAGCCGCTCCCCTCCCACGCGATTTGGTTCCACAATGCAGAAAGGAGCCCCTGCAGCCTAAGGACCTCTGTAGACGAAACAAGTTCTGTGAGGATTGTGCACTTCCCAGGGTCGTTCTCAAACACTTGTACGCTCTTCAGACTATAACCAAGGGCAGCATAGCGGCGGGTTGCCTCCTCATGAAAGGCATGTATTGTCTGTTTCAGTTGCGCGTCGATCTGCTCGCGGTTGAGTCCTTGGGTGGGAATGTCCACTATCATCGCTATATCAGACTTCTGCAAAGCAGGATTCTTCAAAGTTGCCCTATTGCCGCAGTTGCGGCACATCAGGATAGCGCCGTATCGGATGTAGCCGTTCTCAGTAAAATCAGCGTCCACCATTTCTGTTCCGTCTGGCTTAACCCAACCGTAAGCACCGCATTTCTCGCATTCTGTAAAAGCCGTAGGCCCTGTAATCTCCTGCATGAGTTCCCCTCCCTCTACTCGCCAGCAACAAAGCGCAGCCGCCGGTGCCGATGCCTGGACCGCGGTCGGGTGTGGATCGACAAGAAGTACGTGTAACGACTGGTACCCGCCGCGCCACGATAGCCGCGTCGTTCACCATGTCAAGGTTATTTGTCCTTTCCAGTCTCCCTCAAAGAATTCTGTCGAAACCGAAAAGGTCTTTGACGAATGTTCCATTCCCTTGGAGTCGCTCGCTACAATTCGGACAGGAACTTATGCTCGGACTGCTGATGAACCATTGGGATGCGCCCGGTAAAAACATGTATCCACAAGGACAGACTGCAACTCCACCGTTTGCGACCACGCCAGGAATATCGGTAGACGAACTGTCGCAATCGCGACAAAAAACCAGATGGCAGCCGGCTGGCCTATTCAGTTCCACGACGTGGCCAGATTCTTGAGCGCAGCCGCAGACCGAGCACCTGAGAACTACCCCGCGCTCGCGCTTCGCAGTTCCCATTGCTGACCTTAAGACGGCAACTACACCCCAGGTTTGTCCGGTCTGCTTGTCCTGATATGTAAGACACCGCAAATCATTAAGGGAAATCTGCCGAGAGATTCCTTGTTGTCTCATGGCCTCATGTACGGTGTCCAATACAGAATCGTCTTCTTTCTCCGGGATTCTTTCCATATCCCCCCAGAGAACCAAGAATCCGGGATACTCCTCTAAGGGGTGATTGAGAACTGCACCCGTTACAACTCTCCAAGTGTCGAAGCCACTTTGCATAGCCGCGTTTGGCCCTACGAAGACAGCGGCGAAGACATCCGCGCTACATAGTTCCGGTCTTGACGCAGGGTCTGACCTTCCTCTCAGAGACCAGGGCCACTTCATGTCTCTGTCCTCCTGACCGCAGTTGTTGGGACCGAGGGGCCTGGCGGAGGTGACTGGAGGGCTTTGGTCCTTGCTCGGTCGGGGCGTCGGACACGCCCCCCGCCAGCCGGCCTCAGAGTGTCATGCGCTTGCCACAAGGGTACTGCCCCCCGACGGCGCCAATTCAGCCACCTGGAACTCAGCCCTAATGGGGCGCCCGGTAGCATACCCGACGAATTCGGCCTTTGCCAATACATTTCGGTTCCACCCTTGCGTCCACGCCAGTCAAGTCGTATAGATCGGGTGAGGGACAACTGAACACGCGACAGGCGCGATGGGCGGACTGATCCTCCGTCGGTCGGGCCGGGTCCAGAGGAACGTGAGCCGTGCGGGGGACGCACCCCCGGTTTTCCGAGGCCAGTATACACATTTTCCCCGCCGAATTCCGGCGACACCCCTCACCGCCCGCGTCAATCGCCGCCCTGCTTCCTGCCCGCCGGAGGAGGGCCGCAATCCGCAATCTCTATCCCCCCCTCTCCTGCAATCTCCAATATCAAATCCCCGCCCTCACGATCCCGAACGGCGACCCCTTTCCCCCCCTCCCATTCAAACCCTCGCTGTTTTCCCCTTTGTTGCTCTGCGCCCCCGGCACTCTCGGCGACCCAACTCACCCCTTATCCGCGCACGCTCCTCGCCTTCTCTGAAATCTCAAATCTTAAAATTTCGGCTTCCCAAGCCCCCTCCACATCTTGGG
>Ga0315273_10003942_pt1 | contig 18009 bp, 13 predicted proteins | sample YL17G02_0_MG_FD_205753 | JGI IMG/M metagenome (GOLD analysis project Ga0315273, IMG submission 205753) | Sediment microbial communities from Yellowstone Lake, YNP, Wyoming, USA - YL17G02_0 | ecosystem: Environmental > Aquatic > Freshwater > Lake > Sediment | place: USA: Wyoming | collected...
GGGTTGCAATTATCATTTAATATGCAGGGGGTCAATTTTTAAAAGAAAAATATAGCTATTGATAATCAAATACTTATGAAGATCAATTACGAATCTAAATTATTAATCGGATAACAGTGATAAAATATACAAAACAAGTAGTCATTTCTATGAAAACATTAAAAATTAAAAGGGCTGTTATTGTCATTCTTGCATTGACCATGATGGCAAATCATTTAAAATCCCAAACCAATTTTATCTGGGGTAAACAATTTGGTTCTGATAAAGATGAATATGCTTTAAACCACGTAATTGACAACAATGGGAATGTTTATATTGCTGGTAAAACAAATGGGATTATGAATGGTAAAAATTATGGTAAAAATGATGGGTTTATTACTAAGATTGACAGTTTAGGCAATAACATATGGACAAGACAATTTGGATCAGATGGAGAAGAAGATATTCAATGGTCTGCAATTGATAATACAGGTTGTGTATATATAACAGGCTCAACAACAGGCATTTTAAATAATAAAAATTTTGGCAAGGAGGACATTTTTATTGTTAAATATAATCCTCAGGGAGAAATGGAATGGGAGAAGCAGTTTGGGACTGACAGTACCGATATTGCTAAAGGGATATATGCAGATAATAAAGGATATATTTATGTTACCGGAATGACAGGAGGAAAACTGGGACAAAATTCTTTTGGTAAAACTGATTGCTTTATTATGAAATTAGATAATAAGGGTAATCATTTATTCACTTCTCAATTTGGGACACCCAGTGATGATTACAGTTATGCCATAACAGGAGGCCCTGATTCTGATATTTTTGTATGCGGAACAACATGGGGTGATATAGCGTGTAAAAGTAACGGGTTCATTGATGGATTCACCGGACATTTCACCGATAGAGGGGATCTAATCAGGTATAATCAGTTTGGAAGTGAAGGATTTGACATTGCCATGATCTTAAATGTTGATAATGAGAAAAACATTTATATAGGAGGTTCGACATCGGGTAATTTTGGTTGTCAGCAGATTGGAGAAGGTGACGGTTTTCTGCTGAAAATCAGTGAAAAAGGAGATATATTATGGAACAATCAATTTGGGACAAAAAATAATGATGGAGTCCGTTCAATTGATTTTAATTCTAAAATATCAGATAATATCCTGGTAAGCGGTATTTTGAATCTTCTACCTGGGCAAGGATTTATCCGTATGTATAAAAAAGATGGTGCTCTGTTGTGGGAAAGGAATTTTATTGCAGTAGGAAAGAATCTTGCCACCTCCGGTAAAGATGTAGGCTTTGATAATAAAGGTAATTTTTATCATATGGGGCTTACCGGGGCAAATCTATTTAGTACTTTAATTGGTGGATCTGATATTTATCTTGTCAAATTGGGATTAGATTTAAATTTTTTAAACCATTAATTTTCAGAAACGAATTTGACCCGTCTATCGGGAGCTATCGGAACTTTGGGATGTTTTTTTGCCTGTCCGGACTTCTCCATCCAGACGATTTATAATACCATGACAACCCCTGCCCGTTGACCGGGACTTTCCCACAATTGAAAAATTATCCATTATACGACAATTTTATTTCAATTGGCAGGCATCTGCTTCTTTGAAATATTTTCATACAACCGAATAACTTTATTTATTTAATTATGCAATTAAAATTGTAATTAACATATTTACTACTTATAAAGTTCAAACGGAATAATAGAATTGCTTAAAATATGGGATTCGGATGGGGAAAAATGTAGTTTACAAAGATCATTTTTGCCAGGGAGCAAAAATGTGTTATAAATAATTCCGAGTTGGGCATTTGCGCCGGAATGGTAGTGACTAACACCACTTTTGTATTGGAAAAATTCTTCATTAATGTTTTTTTCCCCTTAAAGACTTCTTAAATTCACTTCAATAAAATTTTTAAATGCAAAAGCCGAACCCACTGACAACACTTGACCATTCAAATTAAAATTAGCATACCTTACTAATCAACAAGCACTTAACTTTGGCTTCTAGTGGCAAATAAGATCCGGCCAACAATGATCAAGGTTACTGATTTTCATTCTTAATATTAAAGAGAATGTTAATAATCCGTAAAATAAATTTACACTCTAACGTATAATATTTTTACTAACAGTAACAGCAAAGCAACTTATATTTCTGATTATCTTGCACATATAACTTTGGCACTATTATGGCATATACTTTTAAAACATAATTTCATAACAGCTTCAGATTTGAAATACGCACTTAGAAGTATTACCCGCAATAAGATTCAATCTTCAATAAGCATCCTTGGATTAGGTATCGGACTAGGATGCATTATCCTTTTGCTGGCATTAATCCTTCATGAGAAGTCGTTTAACAGGTTTATCCCGAACCACAAAAATGTTTACCGAGCAACTCTTGGTCAGTCCGGTTTAACTCATTACCCCCTGGCAGAAACCATGAAAGCTGAGTTTCCTGAAATTCAGGACTATTTCCGGTATTATCAGACTTTCAATATGCAACTCCGAACTTCAAAGAATGAAATGTTCCGGGACAGCCATTTCGGCTATGCCGATCCGTCAATATTCAGGATAATGGGAATAACTTTTATTTCTGGAACCCATTCGAATTCAGCGAGTGAAGTGGCAATCTCGGAAAAAACAGCAATAAAATACTTTGGAAATCTTTCCCCGCTGGGCGAGATTTTATCAGTAAAAATGAATAATGATTTTATTGACCTCACAGTATCTGGTGTATACAAGGATTTTCCATCAACCTCAACCCTTTGTCCGGATTATGTTGCCGATATTAAACTTGCTGAAAGAATGTATCGTCTATTTCAGAATTTCCTGGGGGATTTTGGAAATGAGAGTAACACCAACCTGAACTGGACCAATGGAGAATTTCTCTCGTTCCTCGTTCTGGATAAAAATACAGATAAGGAGAACCTTTCATTGAAAATGGAAAAATACAAGGAATTCATTAATAGTGAAAGAATTAAAGATGCCAAATTTTCATTTCAGCCAGTTGCAGATATTTATCTGCGTTCCGGTGATCTGCCGGAGAGAGGATATATGAGGCAGGGAAATGCAAATGAACTTAAATACTATGAAGCAATATCAATTCTTATTCTTTTAATATCAGCAATAAACTATGTGCTTCTTACAAGGGCAGGCACAACTGAAAGGCTCCGGGAACTTGGAACCAGAAAAGTGTTTGGTGCATCTGTGGAAACGCTCCGGAAACAGATTATACTTGAAGCGAATTTAGTAGCAATCCTAAGCCTTATTCCATCAATATTTGTGATAGATTACGGGATGTCATTAATTAATAACACACTAAACAAAACCTTAAGTGCAGATGTTTTCACTAATCCGCTAATGTGGCTCTTTCTAGTTTGCATAGTGCTATTTACAGGAACATTATCAGGATTTCTTATTGGTTATAATTTCTCCCGGATTTCACCCATCCTGTTGCTATCCGGAAAATCCACAGAGCGCTCAGGATCGGGAAAATGGAATTATTCATTTCTGGTATTTCATTTCGCGGTCTACATCATACTTGTTGTAAGCGTAATCTGCGTCTCAAAACAGATAAGGTATTCAATAACAGGTTCTGCCGGCATACAAACAGAAAATATTCTTATCAGCTATCTCAACTCACCGGAACTTAAATCAGCTTTTCCGGCAATATGCAATGAAATGAAGAAAATTCCCGGTGTTCAACAAGTTGCAGGATCATCCTTCATCCCTCCTATGGACGCAATGTTACCTATAAACCTGGCTGTTGCCGAAGGAGGAAAAATAAGGTTCGATGGTTTGATAATGGGTGAGGGAATGACAGATTTGCTTGGTATCGAGGTAATTGACGGAACTTCTTTCGGTGCATATCAGCAAACGCCAGCTCCAGATGTTTTAATAAATGAATCCTGTGCACTTGAACATAAAATAAAAGCAGGAGAAAAGTTCCTGAATGTCTTTACAGTGAGGGGAGTAGTAAAAGATTTTAACGCACACTCCCTTCATACATTGATCCAGCCGCTTATTATTCTTCAGCAGAACCCCGCCAAGATGGCATTAATAGCGATTAAGACTGATGGCAAAAACGATGAAGCGGCAAAAAAAAGGTTACGTGAATTATATAACCAGATCTCACCGAATGAAATTTTTGAGGTCACCTATCTAACTGATCAGGTAAACAGTTTTTATGGTAATGAACAGAACCAGTCTAAGATTATTGGTGCATTCTCAATACTGGCAACTGTTTTATCAATTATGGGCTTATTTGGAATAGCACTTCTCAGAATAGCAAAAAGAACTAAGGAAGTGGGACTCAGGAAAGTCAACGGGGCTTCAGTATCTGAAGTATTATATCTTCTGAATAAAGACTTTATCAAATGGGTTTTGATCTCAATATTAATAGCTATCCCTATCTCTGTTTACCTTATGAAAGAGTGGCTGGAAAGATTTGCCTACAAAACAGAACTGAGCTGGTGGATTTTTGCATTAGCAGCTCTTTCCGCTATATTGATTGCGTTAATAACAGTCAGCTGGCAAAGCTGGAGGGCAGCGACAAGAAATCCGGTTGAGGCATTAAGATATGAATAGTATTTAAGACATACAAAATCATGTTGTACTTCTTTAAAACAATACTCCGGAATTTCACCCGCAAACCGTTAACCAATCTGATAAATTTGCTGGGTTTAGCAATCAGTTTTACTTTGGTAATAATTCTGACAGTTTATAGTTACAGTGAACTCACAACTGACAGACAACATAAGAATTGGGACCGGGTATATCTGTACCTGCCATCAGATGGCAGGATTTATACTCCCGGGATCCTTAAAGAAAATATTGATGCGAAGGTCCCTGGTATAGAAGCGGCCATTAGGATTGTAGGAACATGGGAAGCCCCTGTATTTCAAACTGAAAATGGAAATCCAATTATTTCACACCTGTTATTTGCAGATGATGGTTTTTTTAAATTATTCAGCTACAGTTTTATTAAAGGCGATCCCCTATCTGCGTTGAAAGATCCAATGACTATAGTTATTACAAACAAGTTGGCAGACAAACTCTTTGGAGCCGATGACCCCATTGGGAAAATTCTAAAATTTAATAACAGCAAAGAACTCACAGTATCGGCAATCATTAAAGAACCTGAAACTAATTCCTGCTTGTCTGTTAGCGCGATTTCATCTATGGAGACCCAAAAAATTATTCAGGGTGAAAGTGGCGAATTTACTGATTGGGGCTGGTGTGACTTCCAGACTTTTCTCCTCTTAAACAATGGTATCAACCCAGTTGAAGCTGGAAAAACAATTTTGAGTATAGTACCGGAAGATTTCCAAAAAGAGTATAAAGACTCAAGGCTTGTTCCATTGAATAAAGTTTACTTTTCAAAATTCGAATTTTTAGGGAATGACTATCTCATGACAGGCGATAAGAAAAAAGTCATGATCCTGTTAATTGTAGCTGTCCTTGTACTTATAATTGCACTGATCAATTTTTTCAATATTTCATCATCCCAATGGCTTGAAAGAATAAGGCAAACCGGTGTCTTAAAGATAATCGGAGTCAGCCGGTCCAGAATACTTCTGAATGTGCTTGCGGAGGCATTTATATTCTTTCTGGCTGCTCTCCTGATTGCAATTGACATTGTGAATTTAATCAGTTCGGGCATAAATAAATATACAGGAATACATTACAGTTCGGACCTTACTCTTTCTCCGGGATTCATCCTGACCTCGCTGGCAATTATCTTAATTCTTAGTGTGATTTTCAGTATAGTACCTGCTTTTAGGATATCTTCTTCAAGAATCATTGATAATCTGAAAAAATCCATAAGGCCGGTTAAATCAGGAACCTCGTTCATCGGTGTATTTGTTACAATGCAATTTGCAATTGCAATAATTTTAATAGCATTTACTGTCCTTGTACAAAAACAGGTCAGATTCGGGAGCTCTGACCTGGGCTATAATCAAAAAAATATTATCTCAATAAAACTAACGGCTCAACTGGATCAGAAAAAAGAGGTTTTAAAAAAGATTCTTCTCGAAAAACCTGTGATAGATGAAGTTTCATTTTCACAGTTTTATCCAGGGAAAGACATGCAATACAGGACTGTCCAAATGGAGTTGAATGGAGAAAAGAAGGAGCTTAATTTTGACCTTTTCAGCGCTGATGCAACTTTTTTTGAAATGATGGGATTAGAATTAGTCGAAGGCCGGCTTTATACCGACTCCCTCTCAACTGATAAGTTAAAAGTTGTAGTGAATGAAACATTTCTTCATGAACATAACCTTTCTAATCCTATTGGTACTAAGTTCACTATGAACAAAAATGAGTATGAGATTATTGGCATAGTAAAAGATTTTCATTTTAAACCTGTAAATAAAACAATTACATCACTTGTGATTCGAAATGAACCTTATGCATCATATTGCCTGGCAAATCTCCGTATCTCAAATTTTACTTCAATGAATAGTTTGGCAAGGGATATACAGGCTTCTGCCTCAGAGCTATCTCCATCCTTCCCAGTTGAGGTGAACTTTTTAGATCAGGCAATAGAGAGCATGTATCAGTCGGAACTTCAGTTTCGTCATACTTTTTCTCTCTTTGCAATATGTGCTGTAATTATTTGTTGCCTGGGTATTTTTGCAATGTCGCTATTTGCAAGCCAGCGGAGGATAAAAGAAATCGGTATCAGAAAAGTAAATGGTGCCGGAATCTCAGAAATACTGGTGTTGTTAAATAACGATTTTGTAAAATGGGTAGCGATCGCTTTTGCAATAGCCTGCCCTATTGCCTGGTATACAATGCATAAATGGCTCCAAAGTTATGCTTATAAAACAGAAGTAAGTTGGTGGATTTTTGCTCTGGCAGGTATAATTGTTCTGGTGATCGCATTGCTTACTGTATGCGGGCAGAGCTGGTGGGCTGCAACACGGAACCCTGTAGAAGCGTTACGATATGAGTGATTTACAGCCTAAAACTAAAATCATCCCATCTCTTTCAAGCTTATTTGCTGTTCTTACAAACCACCGCTAAAACCAAAAGCTGCAAAAGCCTGCCAGCCCGATCCTGCATTTTGACGAGATTAAGGACTAAGGTGGACAAGCCAGAGGCCTTGATCACTCTGCGCCGGAGCAAATTGATTATCTCAGGCCGGTTTTAAGTACTTGTTTTTAAATTTAATGCGATATTTTCAATTTAACTGGCCAAATGTGGTCAAGCTGTCCGGTTTTTACATCAGAGCGCTGATTGAAGAAAGCTCAGCCGAACTATCAAATGAATTATCAAAAAGAAAAATAGAACTGATTATCAACCATGATTCAACCGAACCGATGGTTATGGGAGACAGGGAATTTCTTAAAAAATTACTTCTTGCTCTTATAGGGAATGCTGCCAGCCATTCTCCCGATAATGAGACTATAAGAATTGAAGGATCCATAAAGCTAGGATTAATTATTTACCGTATTATTGACAGAGGCAAAGGATTTCCGGTAAAAATTCTGGAAAATGATTTTCAGCCAATGATTGAGGTCGAAAAACATCTTGACAACAAGACAGGACTTGAACTGCATTTTGTAAAACTCGTTATGGATGCTCAATCCCTGCTTGCATGTTGAGCTTGAGGATTTGACGACAAAATTCTCGTGCTTTCTAATTAATTGCCTTCGGCAACCCGGATAATTGAACAGCTGAGGGTGGAACACAGAATTGTTTCAGTACAGTGTGATTAGGGTGGTAAAGCCCGACTGAATTTTGCACAAATCATAGTTTTGAACTTATTGTAATTTAGTTAATAATTGACACCGATAATTATTAATATGATACGCAGCAACCTGCAAAAATTCTAGTCATTGAAACATACATGAAATTATTAATCAACCTTATGAATTCGTAAAAAAATCCAAAAATGAAGAAATATCTCCTTTTGCTATTAATTCTTATCATTCAGACCAAATTATCCCTGGAGGGACAGACAAAAAGATATCCGGTTGATATTGAAGAAAGAATCCGACTTGTTGAGAATAACCTTGCAGGCTGGGTACAGACAGGTGAAAACGATACCTGGACCCTGACGGAAAGAATGAAAAGATATAATATAAATGGTGTCAGCATTGCTGTTATCCATAATTATCAGATTGAATGGGCAAGAGGATATGGTTTTGCCGATGTTTCAGAAAAGCGTCCGGTAACAGAAAAAACACTCTTTCAGGCAGCTTCAATCAGTAAATCCCTGAACAGTGTTGGAGTTTTAAAGCTGGCACGGGAAAAGAGAATTGATCTGAACAGCGATATCAATAAATTTCTTGTAACCTGGAAGTTTCCATACGACGAAAAATCGAATAATAAAGTTATCACTGTGGCCAACCTCTTAAGTCATACCGGAGGATTGACGGTCTCTGGTTTCCCTGGATATGCAAAAGACCAGGTTCTTCCATCTATACAACAGATCCTTGATGGACAGAAGCCTTCAAATACAGATCCGGTCAGGTCGTCGATCGAACCCGGGAAAAGTGTTATTTATTCGGGGGGAGGTGTTACTATTTCACAACTGATTGTAATGGATATTACAAATCAGCCTTATGATATTTTTATGAAGGAGAATGTCCTGTCCCCGCTTAGAATGACAAGCAGCTCATTTACTCAACCTCCTTCTGCTTCCATGCAGAAATTATTGGCTACAGGTTATAAGGTAGATGGAAAGGAAGTTTCTGGCAAGTATCTTATTTACCCTGAACAAGCTGCTGCAGGATTATGGACAAATCCCATTGACCTATGCAGGTATATTATTAATACTCAACTCTCATATAATGGAGAATTGACTAAAATGCTTACCCCGGAGATGACGAGGTTAAGACTAACTCCTGTATTAGAGGATGCGGCACTTGGCGTATTTGTTAATTCAAGAGTTACCGGTTCTTTTAAGTATTTTAATCATAATGGAGGAAATGAAGGATTTTGCTGTACCGCTATTGGCTGCCTCAATGCGGGAGATGGAGTTGTAATTATGACTAACACAGATCACAACAATAACTCCATCCTGGAAGAAATAGCTAATAGCGTTGCAACGGTTTATAAATGGAATGATTATTATCTCCCCGAAATAAAAAAAGTTGTTGATGTAGAGGTCTCCTATATAGAAAAATACGCAGGTAAATATGATCTGGATGGAAAAGTTGTAACATTTAAAATAAGTGATAATGGCTTGTGGGTAAATGTATTGGGGAATTTTTTCTGGAAAGTATATTTCACCTCTGAAAATGAGTTTTTTATTAAAGAATTCCGGGGTTATCTTAAGTTTCTGACAGACAGGGATAACAAGATTATAGGGCTCCTTTTTAATGGGATGACTGCAAAAAAGACGGAATAGAAAAACCCTTGCCAAATGGTCGGATGATAAAAAATTCTCAATACCAGAAGCAATGTAATTTAAGGCAACGAAGATGTCGGATTTACCTAGTCCTATTCTTTTTCAGACAATGGTCTTGTTCTCACCCCAGAGAAATCAAAGATAATCCTGAGAGCACTTTCAGTGAATCAGGTCTTTAATACGAAGTGGTAATATAACCGGCTAAATTTGGTCATATTTTCGACATATTAACTTTCATTTAAATATTCTATAAACCAATTCTTACAAATCCCAATCTCTTGACAATAGATCAAAATCTTCTCAAATAATCTGCTAAGTTTTTTGATAGGTTGGCGACACCCCATAAAGTATGGATTAAAAATGATACTTTAATTTTAAAACGTGTGATGGATGGAAATTCTACAGCAAAATTCACAAAAGCAAGTAATAATAAATTTAGATCAGTTAAAACAAAACGATAAGGGTTCGTACTCATTATGGATCCAATAGAAGGCACTCTAATTGGAAATTTAAAAAAATCTTACGAAAACCTAACATGATTGGTGCTATGAAAAGCACTGCTCAGGGTAAAGCAAATTTAAATATTTTTTTCTCTAATAAACTACTTAAAAAATCCTATAAAATCAGGCTGCTATATTCGATCCACCATAATTGGTTGCCCACAATAACTTGTTATTCTTTATAGGTAAGGGTGCGAATGGTTTGGTGACAAACATTTCTGTGACTTCTACCTTTTGCTTCTTTTCTTTGCTTATATGGCATCGGACTAACAAACACCCGATTTATGAGTCAGGTGCTGGTTATATGATAATAAATGCTTTTTTATATAAAATAGTTATTTTATGTAAAATAGTCAAGCATTCTTAATAGTATTTGAGGTATTATATATAAATATACAGGTATAATCTATAATATACCTGAATTGAAAAACTGTCGGGAACATGCTGAATTGGATTTAAGTATAAATTTTAAAAATTTTGGAAAAATTTTTCAGATAGACATTCTGGCCATCAAAATTTCTTTTTCGGAATATTTTTTTCCAGCAATTTTTTTGGATATTTCTACTCTGCCAGGTATTTATAATTGTAGCCTGGACAAAGCATAATTTGCTTTAAGAATTCTTCTCTGTAGCACCTCTGGCCCTGGAGACGGGGTATCCCGGGGGGGGGAGGGATCCCCGGGATACATTAAAACGCAATATTATGAGTACATTATACATTAAAGTGTGGTTCTTTTTCCATTGTCTGAAGAAACAAATTCAAAGCTGGTTCCTTCGACTTGGATGTCATTTCTTTTCATCATGGTACTACATCGAAAGCGACAGTATTTGCACAACAGGTAAAGTGCTAAAACTTAATAGCTTATTTACATACCAGGGAAATGGTTTTGTCGATATTGTACGGGTAACAAATGTCCATATCGAGCGAGGTTACGTATACTGCAGCTTGTTTTTCACCTCGAAGAATAAGTTAATTACTGTACGGCATGTCATGCAGAAAGGCACTTATGTACTTTGGAGGCTGACGGACAAAGAAGAATACGATGAACTAATGTCCAGGAAATTATGGTATGAAGTAACCAGGGATGAGGAACTTCTGGAATTCGATTTCTGATATTTATTTTAGTAACCATCATTAAATCGATATTATGGAAAAGGTTACATTAACACGAAAAGAACTTTATGATTTAGTTTGGTCAGAACCACTTTCAAGACTTGCAAAAAAGTATAAGATTTCCGATAACGGACTGCGAAAGATCTGTAGGAGAATGAATATTCCGATCCCGGCAATGGGACATTGGCAAAAAATCCAATATGGGAAGCAAGTAATTGTCACCAAACTGCCAACGAAGTATGAAGGGAAAGAAGAAATAATCCTTCATGAAAAAGGGTCAGATGATGCTGAAACTGATTCACCTCTTACCCAACAGAGAAGACTGGTCAGCCTTATTGAAAGTGCCAAGGATATAGAATTACAGGTACCCAGCAGACTCTCTTCAAGGCCAGACAAACTAATAACAAGTACTGGGAACTACTATGAAGCTTACAGAAAAAGACACCGAGGTAATTATACCAGTTATCCTGAAAAAATTAATGTATTAGACATAGAAGTCAGTGAGGAGAATAAACCAAGAGCACTTAGGCTACTCGACACTATTATCAAAGCACTTATATTTCGGAACCATGATGTCATTGCCGAACGTTTTTCTACATACGCAATAATTGGTGATGAGAAGGTAAAGTTTAGACTACGGGAAAAGAAAAGGATGTCTGAAGTAAAAGATCATCTTGGATTTCACCAATATGATCTAACTGGTGAGTTCGTTTTTGTAATCGATATTGGACCTTACAGAAGGAAGGAAGTAAAAGATGGTCATGAACCTGTTGAAAAAAAGGTTTCTACCATCATTGCAATGCTTGAATTAGAAGGCAAAAGAATGAAGGAAGAAGGATTGCCTCTGAAATTCGTAGGAAACAATGGGAAGAACAGGAAAGAATAGAACGAGAACTGAGAGAGCGACAGGAGAAAGAGGCTAAAGCCTTCAAGAAACTTTTCTTGAAAGCTGTACGTCTTCATCAGACAGACATAATCCGGAACTACATTCAAACAGTTGAGGCAAATGCGATTAGAAATGGGAATATTACGGAAGAGTTCACTAAATGGCTAGCCTGGACAGAACAGAAAGTGTCATGGTATGATCCTTTAGTTAACGGACCTGATCCGCTATTAAATGATCATTATAAAACCCATCTGTTTAAAGATTTTTTGAAGGAGTGGCAGTGATGTAAGACCCAGTACTTTAAATCGTATTTATCCTTTAGGCCTGCTACATTCCTGCATTTGTTAATTATGGCAGATGGCGAAATCTTTGCATAAAAACAAATATTAATGCAAAAATTTAGATATTATAAGAGGTTGCAGCATAATATTAAATACATGCCTATAATGTACCCTCACTATTTATCTAAAGTAAAGACATCCTGAAAAATAGACTGAAGTGCTTTAATTTCGTCATCCTTTAGCATATGGAAGGTGTTTCTTCTCCTTTTTGGAAAGATTCCGTTATTTTGATGAGTAAATCGGATAAAAGAATCAATTAGCTTATCTGGCATATCGACTCTCTGCTTCATTAATTCTTTGGCCTCATCATAGTTTTGCAAGAAATTTAATTCATTTGGAAGGTCATGGGAGATAGAGGCATCGATTACTTTACAAAGGTATTCAGTTTGTGTGGTTAGATCTGGAAACCTATAGTATCCCTCAACTTCAGATGCATTTAAGACAATTAACTTCTGTTTTTCATTCTTTGTGTACTTGATTAATAACATAAGTGGCTTTGAATAAGCTTCAAGTGCATCATCGTAAAGTTTTATATTATTTACCATATGAGCAGAAACCGGAATTATCATTCCTGAAGGCAAAAAATTATCCCTCGACAAAAAATCGTGAATTAAAAATCTATGAATTCTTCCATTTCCATCTTCAAACGGGTGAATAAAAACAAATCCAAAAGCTATGGCAGTTGCCCGGACAATTGGATTGACACCTTTCATTTTAATTGCAGTATTTGAAAGGTCTTTCATTAGATCTGAAAGAAATTCCGGTGGCGGACAAACGTAATGAATGATCTCATCATAATTCCATGTTGTCTGGCCTATATAATTTTGAAAATCACGGAAGTCTGTCGCTGCAAAACGTGGATCAACAATTTGATTCTGTAACATTACCAAAGATTCCTCACTAAGCAGGTCACTAACATCTTCCTTACCAGCATTACTCAATAAACTTACAAATCTCTCAATACGTTCTGGTGTTGGCTCTTCCTTTTCGATTTGATAAGATGAACGTGTTTCTTTCTTATATAAATAATTATTGGCACGGTTTAATATCTCAGCAGAATAGTTTTTTGAGAGTTCCCTGAGCATCTCAGGATAATCAAGTTCAAGCGCTTTCATTATAACATTCGTTCTCTTTATAGTAGGACAAAAACCCACATCCCCTAATAAATAATTGTTTATGCGCCATCTGCTGTTTTTAACTACCACTCCAGTAAAATATCGTTTAGAATCTATCAAATCAACATAGTTAATGTTTGGTCTATCTTCAATGGGGAGAAGTTTTCCAGTTAGGAATTCGTACCAAAATCCAATCTTTCTGGAATATTTAAAGTTTGGAGCAGATTCTATAAATTCAACTATATCTTTTACAGGAATACGTTTTAGAACAGCCTGAAAGAAATTCATTTGAACATCATCATACTTCAGGGCAAACTCAAAATGGTTTAAAGGATTATCTGCTTTAAGAGTATATTGAGCCTTCTGAAAAGTTTCTATTATTGTTCCATCTTGCAGCACTTCAATTTTTGATCTTGTACCAAGATAAGATTCATGAGATAATTTAACATTTGGAAGCTGATAGTTTTGTTTTAACCATGTACTCCCTATTGGTTTTTCAGACATACGCCAAATATTTTAAAATCTAAGCCTTTTGCATAAAACCATATTTTATTGCATAAATATAGTTACATTTTGGACATATTGCATAAAAACAAATATAATTAAATAAAAATTGCTGTTTTTATAGGCGTATGATCTTCCATTTGCTTTTTTCTCACTCTCTGGAATATATTTTCCATTTATTGCTTCTTACTGGAAATTATTTGTTAATCCGGGAAAAATTAAAGCTGTTATTGGAAGATATTTACATTTTGGGATATAGCCCTTATCGGGTATAATAAGGTGTTTTTACATAAAATATATACCCTTTCGGGTATATTTATTATCTATCACTTCTTTTTTATACCCGAAAAGGTATATTATTTAAAAATATTACTATCTTTATACCCGATAAGGTATAACACAATGGAACAGATACCAATGACATTGTCCGACTTTCTTAAAAACAAAAGAAAGCAATTTAATCTAACTCAGCAGCAATCGGCTGAGAAAGCTGGTGTAGGATTGCGGTTTATCCGTGATCTTGAGCAGGGAAAAACAACTCTAAGAATGGACAAGGTAAACCAGGTATTAAAACTGTTTGGTCAGGAATTGGGACCACAACCAATAAACCGTGAAAAACTCTTAAATGAATGAGAAAAGCAAAAGTCTATATGTACAATGAACTGGCTGGTTTTCTAATGGAATCAGAAGAAGGTTATTCATTTGTATATGATACAAAATATTTGACCGGGTCATTGGCCAAGCCAGTAAGTCTCACTCTTCCTTTACAGGACAAGCCTCATGTAAGCAGGACAATGATTCCTTTTTTTGATGGCTTAATTCCTGAAGGCTGGTTATTAGAAATTGCTGAAAAGAACTGGAAATTGAATACCCGTGACCGCATGGGTTTGCTCCTTGCATGTTGCAGGGATTGCATAGGTGCAGTCAGTATCGAAGAAGATAATTCATAATTTCAGGCTATGAGAAGATGTTTATATTGTTATGGACCGTTGGGAGAAGATAAATCGGAATTTCATAGTGCTTGCTCCAGAAAAATATTCGGGACACCCAATCCCCCTGAATTACCCTACTCCGAAGATCAAATGTTACAGCTTGCTGAAAAGGTAGTTAAATCTCAAACTACTGTAACAGGAGTACAACCAAAATTATCATTACATCTTGAGAAATTAGCAAAGAAGGACCAACCCCAACGATTTACGATAGTGGGACTCTGGGGCGGGTACATTTTAAAACCACCAACAAAACAATATAAATTCCTTCCTGAACTTGAAGATCTTACTATGCATCTTGCTGAAATTTCAGGAATAGATGTAGTACCTCATTCGTTGATTAGGCTTAGATCCGGTAAACTTTCATATATAACCAGACGGATTGACAGAATAAATGAGGCCAAAATTCATATGGAAGATATGTGTCAGCTGACAGAAAGACTAACTGAACAAAAATATAACGGTTCACATGAACAAATCGGTAAAGCCATCATCAAATACTCAACAAATCCTGGATTAGATATTATTAATTTCTTCGAACAAGTTGTATTCTCGTTCCTGACAGGAAATGCAGATATGCATTTAAAGAATTTCTCACTATTTGAAAGACCAGGACTTGGCTATGTGTTAAGTCCTGCTTATGATATGGTTGCATCAAGTCTTGTAGTGGAAGGGGATGAAGAGGATTTGGCTCTGACATTAAATGGTAAAAAGAAAAAATTCAAGAAAAAGGACTTTCTTGAAGCTATAAATAGATTTGATATTGATGCTAAGGCAATTGAAAACATGTTCGACAAATTCAAGAATTCAGAAGAGCAGTGGCATAAATTTATAGATATAAGTTTTCTCCCGGATGAAATAAAAAGTTCATTTCACGACCTTGTAAAAGAGCGAGTCTCGAGGATATATAATTCCTGACAGAAGAATTCATATGGAATACAGTTATGAATCGAAAGTAAAAATTCCACAAAATTATCATTAAGTGATAATTTGATGAAAAGGTTACTTAACTTAAATCTCTTTCAACTGCTTAATTTTGAGCACAGTATTGGCACTATGCCCAGTTATCGCGGCAATCCGTCTGACAGATAAGTCACTTTTGTCAAGAAGATCTGAAATATTCTGATACTTGGTCAAGATGATTATATGGGAAATAAAAATTCTGTTCGAGTCCCGTCCGCACCGCGCATTAGCACTCAGAACCCCTTGATTATCAAGGGGTTTTGTGCTTCCTGCCACAAAATCTGCCACAAAATCCGCCAAAATCCGCCACATATAATTACCTCTAAAATTGTTTTGAAACCCATCTTAATGTATGTCTTATGAAGAGGCTGAGACCTAAAGAAATGGATTATTCTTTTTAGTTAAACAGAGAAAGCGTTTGAACTAAGTTGATCTCAGATGCTATTTTATAGATAATACTTATTTTCTATAAAAAAGATTTAAAGATTCAAAATCCCCCCTAAAAAAAATATTTTCAAGAGGATTTTTGGTTGTACAAATACTTGATCCTCCCCTGGATCTCGACTATCAAAAAACCGTTCGTTTATTTGTATATAGCAATTTGAATATTAGACAGAGGTACTATTGAATAGATTATATACCAACTAATGATTTAAGATAGTAAGCGGTCATGCATTTAATGACAAGACATAAATAGTATTAGCTTTGTAAAAAGCGGAAAATGCAAAATATAATAAAAATAAATTTATTTTAAAAAATGAACCACAAAACCAAACTCGCAACACTCTTGCTTATTGCAATTGTAGCCTTATCTTTCAGTTGCACTCAAAAACAACAGAAAGCAGAAACAGCGGTACCACAAACCGCACTCGGTGATTTCGACCGCACGGTTCTTCCAATCAAAGAACCTTATTACCCGGCTCAAACCGAACTGGATGCCCGTAATGCAAAAGCACCTGCCCGGTTTGAAGTCAAAGCACCCAAAGGGGCACCCAACGTATTGGTGATTTTAATTGACGACCAGGGCTTTGGTGTACCGAGTGCATTTGGCGGACCCGCTCAGGAACCCGTGCTCGATAAATTGGCAAGCGAAGGTTTGCGGTATACTAATTTCAATACCACTGCATTATGTTCGCCAACACGTACAGCCATTCTTACCGGGTATAATCATCACAGCAACAATGCCGGTGCCATCATGGAAATGGCAACAGCGTTTCCCGGCAACACAGGTGTGCGTCCTCAAACCATTACACCAATGGCTGAAGTATTAAGACAGAATGGTTACAGTACTGCTATGTTTGGAAAGTATCATGAAACTCCACCTTGGGAAGGTTCCGTTTCTGGTCCATTTGACCGATGGCCAACTCGTTCGGGATTTGATAAATTTTACGGATTTCTTGGTGGAGAGACAAACCAGTGGGCTCCAAAAATTTATGATGGTGTAGCAGAAATTGAAACTCCCCGTACGCCCAATTATCACTTTACCACGGATATGACAGACCACGCCATCACCTGGATTCAGGCACAGCAGGCATTGACTCCCGATAAACCTTTCTTTACCTATTTTGCCACAGGTGCCACCCATGCTCCACACCATGCACCAAAAGAGTGGATAGGCAAATACAAAGGCAAATTTGATATGGGTTGGGATAAACTGCGTGAACAAACTTTAGCCCGTCAGATTGAAATGGGCATAGTACCAAAAGGAACCAAACTGGCACCCAAACCTGCTGATTTGCCTGATTGGGATACACTGTCTGTAAAACAAAAAGAATTATTTGCCCGTCAAATGGAAACATATGCCGGCTTTGCAGCATTTACCGACCATGAAGTTGGACGACTGGTAGATGCCCTGAAAGAGATGGGGGAACTCGATAATACACTGGTTTTTTATATTGTAGGCGACAATGGTGCCAGTGCAGAGGGAGGAATGAGTGGCTCTTTCAATGAACTGGTAGGACTTAATGGATTACAGGAAAACTTTGATGATGTTTATAAACATTTAGATGAATGGGGCGGCCCTTCTACCTATCCACACTTTGCAGTTCCCTGGGCTGTTGGTAGTAATTCACCATTCGGATGGACAAAACAAGTTGCTTCAGATTTTGGCGGTACACGTAATGGTGTTGTGGTGCATTGGCCCAATGGTATTAAAGCCAAAAATGAAATCCGCAGCCAGTTTACTCATGCTATCGACATTGCACCTACTGTTTATGAAGCCTGTAAAATC
>Ga0315273_10003943_pt1 | contig 18008 bp, 12 predicted proteins | sample YL17G02_0_MG_FD_205753 | JGI IMG/M metagenome (GOLD analysis project Ga0315273, IMG submission 205753) | Sediment microbial communities from Yellowstone Lake, YNP, Wyoming, USA - YL17G02_0 | ecosystem: Environmental > Aquatic > Freshwater > Lake > Sediment | place: USA: Wyoming | collected...
GAGGGAAGGCCGGCTGACCTCGTAATCCTTTCGGGCGATCCCCGTACTCTGGGATTCCACGGGATCCGAGTCATGGAGACGATCGTAGCCGGCAAGACGGTCTGGAAAGCGGACTGAACCGACTGGGGCACTCCGTTGAGAGCGCAGAGATAGGCTCTCTGAAGGGCAGGGGCCGTCTCAAGAGAAAAACGTTCGCCAGATCGCGTGGGGCTGAGTTGAATGTCGAGACACACCCAGAGGAGGGAAGCGTGATGGCAGAGATCCGGTTTGATGGAAAGGTGGCTGTGGTCACAGGCGCTGGAGGCGGATTGGGAAGATCCCACGCCCTGTTGTTTGGGAGCAAGGGAGCCAAGGTGGTGGTGAACGACCTGGGAGGGGCCCCGGACGGCACGGGTTCGAGCAAAAGGATGGCGGATGCGGTTGTGGATGAAATCAAGCATTCTCCTGAAAGCACATGGGCCTCGCTCTTCCGCGAAGGGCGAGGCCCATGTGTTGAGAAAGTTGTTGTGCGGGTGGCCTGCTTACGCGAGCAGATTGGCGCCTAACCTTGTAAGGGCACCTTCACTTTGCGCCCTTCGCAGTCTTCTTGTGCATCTTGGGCAACTCGAAGCAGTACTGGCTGACCTGCTGGGCGTCGATGGACTTGAATCCGCTCGTGTGCGGAGTGGCCAGCTTGTAGACGGATAGGGCCTCCTCCTGCTCCGGGGTCAGATGTTCGAAGGAAAAAGGATCTTCTGTTTGTAGTTGGAGGATGTGGATCTCGGCCCACGCGATCTTGCCAGGCGTGAGGGGCTGCAGCTTGTCAGGATTTTCCGGGTCCAGTGGATCGCGCAGCATTGCGGAGATCGCCACATTGAGCTTGTCGTGATCCACGTGGAGGGTCCCATCCGGGTGCAGGCCGTCGACCACTGGATCGTAGTCGCCTCCCGGCGAATGGGCTGCACGGTACTCGCGGAAGTCGTGACGCCAATAGGTCATCAGATCGGACCCGGCCGGATCCGCAGTGCCGAGTACCTTGACTCCGTACCATTCTCCCCACTGCTTTTCCAAGCCTTCCACGTTCAGGGTGAACAGGTTCAGGTTGAATCCGTCCTTGTTATAGACGAGGACGTCGTTTTCCTCGAAGTCCAGGGGCAGATTCCGGATGTAAACAGCGAAGTTCATCGCTTCCGTGATGCCGGAAAGGTCGATGGGCACGTTGAGCACGCCGGAGCTGTCCACGGCCAAGGGAACTCCAAGGAACAGGTAATGGCCCTGTCCCTCTTCGAGAACAAGAGGGCGGCTCAGATACGTGAACAAGTCGGCAGAATACTCGGCCGTGATTTGCTTGTCCGTCTTCACCCGGATCGGCATGGGTCCGACGGAGGATTGCTCGGCGGTGGACTTCGAACCAGGCACCTGTACTCGAATGTGCTCGGCGTCCTGGGCCGCTACCTTGACCGTGAAGGCCCTGCCGAACTTCACCTCGTTCCCGTGCTTTCCGGTGCTGAATCCGGAGCCGGTGAGGACCACGGTGTCCCCGGGGGAAGCAAAGGCGGGCAAGACCGGCTGAGGGCAGGGAGCAGGGCTGTCGCAACCGCAGCCTGCCCAGAGGTCTGTGGCGGACAGGAACAGGGCAGCCAACAGGAAAACGGCCAGGGAGACGATCCTGCTTCTATTCATGGTTGTGTTCCTCCTTGCGAACTGTTGCGGCGAATCCGCCTGTGAGCTCCGCGCATTTGATTCCCTTCCCTGCTTCGTGCAGGGTGCGTGCCATGCCGGGGAACGGTCGTGGCGGATTTCTCGAAGGCCCTGTTCTTCCGAGAGAATTCGGTTTCCGAATCGTGGGAACACCTTTTTCCGGAGATCCGGAACGGCAAGGAGAATTCTCACTTTGATCGTTTTCTTCCGAGAAAATTTCTCAAAGAGGGAAGATCTCGCCGGCGAGCTCAGGCAGGACGAGGCTGGAAGGAGAGGTAAGTCCTGAAAGGGATCCGGATCGGGGTTCTCCGGCTTGAGGTTGACCGTATCAGTTTTCAGTTCCCTGGTGCTCGGCCAACTCCAGGCGAATGCAGAAGGTTGTCCCCTGGGGGCTGGAAGACTCGAGGGAGATCTGTCCGTGGTGGGCCTCCACGAGGCGTTTCACGATGGTTAGACCCAGGCCCGAGCCGTGTTCTTTCCCTTCTGTGACGAAGGGTTCGAAGAGGTGGGTCTCGAGGGTTTTCTGGATTCCTCTCCCCGTGTCGGAGACCCGGATCCATACGCACTCGTTCTCCTGGCAGGTGCTGAGGAGCAGTTCGCCGCCCTCTTCCATGGCCTCTTTTGCGTTGGTTGCAAGATTGTGGAGGACGCGCTTGAACTTCTCCCTGTCCAGGGGGACATTGCCGGAGCACCGGCTTTCGATCCGGAGACGTATGCCGGTACCGTTCAGGCCGTGCTCGATTTCCCGTCCCACCTCCTCGATCAACTCCGGCAGAGGGCAGCTCTCCAGGTTCAGGGCAGGGCCTTCGCCCCGCACGTACTCCAGGATCTCGCGAACCATCCTGAGGATCCTCTCGCCCTCGCTGCGGATCATTCTGTAGTAGTGGTGCTTCTTGTCCTCCGTGCCCAGACGGGCTTCGAGGAGCATATCCGTCAAACCCAGGACCGCCGTCAGCGGGTTCTTGATGTCGTGGACGATCATGTTGGCCATCCGGCCGACCATCGAGAGACGTTCAGACCTGAGGACTTCGTCCTGAGCCTTTCGAAGTTCCTGGAGGGCTTCACACAGTTCTGTGTTCTTGACCTTCAGGTCTTCGAAAAGGAGCCGGTTCTGCTCCATGAGTTCGTACCGCTCGATTCCTTGTCGCAGGATGATCTTGAGTTCCTCGGGCTCCCAGGGCTTGGAGACATATCGATAGACCTGCCCCTTGTTGATGGCATCCACGAGTGCATTCGTGTCCGTGTATCCAGTGAGGAGGATCCGGATCGTATGGGGGTATCTCTGGACGATGTGCTCCATGAGCTTTGTCCCGCTCATCTCCGGCATCCTCTGGTCTGCGAGAACGACGACGAAAAATTCCCTTTCGAGGATCTCAAGGGCCTCTCTGCCGCTCGTGGCGGTGAAGACTCTGTAGCTCCTGCCCAACTCTCTTCGCAGCAGTTCGACGATGCGGACTTCGTCGTCCACAACCAGAACCGGTGGCCTTTCTTTAGCCTCCGGCAGCCTGGAGGCTTTCGGGTACTGCGGAGGGTTCTGGTCCAGCGGCGAGGGAATCGTATTCAACATGGACTTCTCCTTCCTTCTCCATCACCTGCGACACCGGAATCCGAAGGGTGAACAGGGCTCCAGCGCCCGGCTCGTTCTGAACGGAGATCTGACCTCCGTGCTTCTGGACAATGCCATAGCTGATGCTCAGCCCGAGACCGGTGCCTGAGCCGACGGGTTTGGTCGTAAAGAAGGGATCGAAGATCTTGCCGAGGATCTCGGGAGGAATTCCGGGGCCGCTGTCCTGGATCCGGACTTCGATTTCTCGGCTGGGGAGGAGCCGGGTCCGGATCCGGATGTCCCCGGTCTCGGCAATGGCCTGCTCCGCATTGGACAGGAGATTCATAAAGACCTGGTTGATCTGGCCTGCATAGCATTCCACGAGCGGCAGTTCTCCCAGATCGAGGTGGACTTTGATCCGATTTCTGAGACGGCTGGCCAGAAGAGTCAGGGTACTCCGGATCCCCTCGTTCAGGTTCACGCTCTGTCGTTCTGCCTCGTCCAGCCTCGAGAAGGTTCGAAGGTCCTGCACGATCTGCTTGGTTCGTGTCGCGCCTTCTCTGCACCCTTCGATCAGGCTGCCCAGGTCGCTCAGGACGAAATCCATGTCGTTGTCGTGCCAGGTGGGTTCCAGATCCTTTCCCCAGGAGGCCTTGCGGCAGGCTTCCCGGTAGCACTCAAGGACTCTTCGGATCGAAGCAAGATACTCCTCGAGCATGCGCATGTTCCCGTAGATAAAGCTGATGGGGTTGTTCAGTTCGTGGGCGACACCCGCCACCAGTTGTCCGAGCGAGGCCATCTTCTCGGAATGGATGAGCTGAGCCTCGGTTTGCTGGAGTTCCTCATGGGCCTTCTTGAGTTCCTCGTGGGCAGCGCGGATCTCCCGGTCGGCCTTGCGGAGACCGAGCAAAGATCGGACCCGCGCGAGCAATTCGCGCATGTTGAACGGTTTGCTCAAGTATTCGTCCGCTCCGGCCTCAAAGCCCTCGATACGGTGCTGGACTTCCGCGTGAGAGGTCAGGAGGATGAAGGGAGTCGCATGCAGTTCCGCGCTCTGCTTGACGTTGCGGCAGAGCTCGAACCCGTTCATCCGGGGCAACATCAGGTCGCTCAGGACGAGGTCGGGCCGCTCCAGAAGGCACCGCTCAAGGCCTTCCTGTCCGTCGTCAGCCTCGATCACCCGATAGTGCTTACGCAGGAGCATGCAGATAAAACGGCGCATCTCAGGGTTGTCTTCCACGACGAGCAGGAGCGGCGCGTCCGTGAGAGCCCGAGCCTCGGATCTCTCGGAAGGAGTGCTCGGGGTCTCTTCCAGCGGCTCGACATCGCAGAGCTCCAGCCGAGCGCCGGAGTCCGTCAGAATTCCGGTGTGTTCGTCCCCTGGCTCCTGGATGGCCTCTTCCGGCAAGTGGCGGTGGCCCTTCCTAAGACACACGATGAAGACCGTCCCTTGCCCGGGCGTGCTCTGGACGGTGACGTACCCGCCGTGGAGCTCCGTGAGCTCTTTGACCAGGGAAAGACCGATCCCCGTGCCCGGTAGACGCCTGGCCTCCTTGGAGGCTGCCTGGTAGAAACGCTCGAAGATCCGGGGAAGGTCTCCCTCCGGGATCCCCGGGCCTGTGTCCGACACAGAGACCTCAAGGACCTCTTCCCGTTCCTGGAGGCTGAGATCGATCCTGCCACCCGCCGGTGTGAATTTCATCGCGTTGGACAGAATATTTGCAAAGACCTTCTCCATCCTTTCCGGGTCGATGTAGAGGGTGAGGCCCGGATCCTTGAGCCCTGCCTCGGAGAACGTGAGAGAAATGCCCTTCTTCTCGGCCGCCAGGCGGAAAGGTTCCACGAGCTGCCCGAGGAAGGGCGTGATGGCATAGCTCGCGACGTGCAGGTTCAGACGGCCGGCTTCGATCTTGGAAAAATCGAGCAGGTTGCTGACCAGCTTGAGCAGCTTCAGGGCGTTCCGGTGGAGAGTCCGAAGGAGTCCGATCTGGACCGGGTCGAGACTTCCCATCTCGCCCTGGAGCATGGACTCCAGAGGGGCGAGCGACAACGTGAGCGGGGTGCGGAGCTCGTGGCCCACGTTCGAGAAGAACCGGCTTTTGAGGGTGTCGAGTTCCTTCAGCTTATCGCAGGATTCCTCCAGCTTGACCTTGCTCTCTTCGAGCTCCCGGGTCCTCTGCCGGACGAGGCTTTCGAGATTCAAGTTGAGCTTTTCGAGTTCGCGGTAGGACGCTGCATTCGCGATGGCAACCGCGCTCTGGTTGGCCAGCGTTTCGAGGAGTTCGAGATCGGACTGTGCATAGGCCTGGCCGGATTTCTTCCGGCCGACCCCGAGGAGCCCGATGAGACGGGATTGGAACAGGATGGGCAAAATCATGAAGAGATCCAACCTCCGGAGGATGGCCAGGAGACGATCCCGGTACGGCCGGAGCACTCCCCCTTCCTCAAGGTCGTATCGGGTCAAGGTCTTTCCGTGCTCTTCCAAAGCCTGCAGGAGCTCTGACTCCCGGTTCAGGATGTCCCCGGGAAGGGCCTTGAGACTGGAGGATTCCTGAAGGTAGAGGTTCCAGCCTTTGTGGTTCGGAGCTCTCAGAGCGATCAGCCCTCTCTGGATCATCATGGCATCTGCGAGTGTCGACAGAAGGGATCGAACGATCTCTTCGATGTTCAACAGGGAAGTCAGAGCGCGGCTGACTTCCTCAACGGTCTCCCGATAGTCATACCGGATCCTGAAGAAGACCCGGTCGATCACGGACTGGATGATCTTGCGCAGAGGATTGAAGATGAGGAGGATGAGAAGGCAGAACAGGAGAGAAAAGTACGGGGACCGCGAGATCTCGTAGGTGCGCAGCGAGTGGTTGACGACAAACAGGACGGCCAGATACAGGAAGAGAATGGAGGCCGTTGCAGCGATGTAGTAGATGGACCTTTTGATGAACGTGTCGATGTCGAAGAGGTTGTGCTTCAGGATCGCATAGCCGACGGTCAAGGGCCAGAGAATGGTGAGGAAGCCGATCTGCGTGATGGAGATGTTCTGTTCCAGGAATGCAGCGGCAACCAGGATCAGGGCCGGCAGGATCAGGGAGACAGAGGATCCGAGAAAGAGGACCTTGGTCCTCTGGCGGGTCAGAAGGCTCTCCGTTCTCCAGTGCGAACAGGAGACTCGGAACAGGAAGAAGATCAAGGAGATGCCGAAAAAGAGGGTTGCGAGGTTGTGGGCCGCTACATACCGGTCCGGATCGTAGAGGAAGACCTGATAGGTGAAGGCCAGGAGCAAAGCGATCCCGTAAGGGATGAAGAGCAGAGCAGGACGGCGCTTCACACTCTTCGCTGTCTCGGGGAAGACGAGGGAGAGATGGAGGATGGCGCCGGGCATGAAGCATTCGAAGAAGCCATGAACTCGCCAAAAGTGGTAGGGCCCGTAGAGATCGCAGCCTGTCGTGGCCCAGAGGCCGGCTGAGAGGCCCACGGCAAGCATTCCGAGGCTTGCCTGCTGGTGGGGGCGGATCGCCCGGACGACAAATCCCGTGAGGAGGAACGCCAGCCCGTTGAAAAGGTAAAAACCAAAGAGCAGGCAGAAGTCCTTGGCTCGAAAGCGGCTCACCGGAATCGTGAGAGAGAACCTTTCCCCGCCGGCTCGAAACGTGTAGGTCAGAGGCTGTCCGGGATCGGTGGATTGGAGAGTCTCAGAGAGCCCTTGAGCAGAATCAACCGGGCGGCCCTCGACCGCGACGAGCTCCCTGAGAAAGATGTCCCCCCCGCGTAGCCCTTCCCAATAGGGAAGACCGGCGGCAGGCACGACGCGGTTGTCCATGAGGAGGAAACCGGGAAAGATCTTTCCAACCCACTGGATGCTCTGGATGAAGCAGGCGATGTAGATCCCGGCGCAGAGAACGGCCAAAGCACCGAGCAGCCTGCGTTCGGTCGAGTTGGTTCGTTCGCGGAGAATCGAGGGGTTCATCGTTTGCGTGAACTCTCAACCATCGGCAGGCTCAGCCTCCCACCGGGACAGGGCAACGTCATGTTCCCCGTGAACTCTGTGTTCCGTCTGGCTTTGCTTGGGCTCCGGCGTTCCGGCCTGATCGTCCCGCATCCCGGGCAAGCCGCACAGGGCGTCCATGCCCTATCAGTCTGATGAAAAACGCCCATCTGCTGCGTTCCACTCGTCCTTCGTCACTGCGGCGTACCTTCTGTGTACGCCTCGCTCTTCAAGACTTCGTGCGCCTTGCATCTGGGCATTTTTGCTCAGCCTGCGCAGTGTCTTGCTTTTCATCAAGCCCCTGGGCGGCAGGTGCGGAACGTCCCTGTTCCGCACCCTTCGGGCCTCGTCGGGATTCGGGACGGGCCTCCACGAGTCGCCCGGCGCAAATGCCGCCGGAACACAGATGCCTGGGACTTTGACGGGGCCGTGCCCACCGGGACTCTTCCGGTTTACAGGAACTCCGGGCTGTGATAGGAGAACCCTGGACCTGGTTGAGCACCGGGGATGAAAAATCCGGGATCGACATGGAGATTCAGACATGCCCTTTGCTCGTCTCCTGCTCGCGTCCTTTTCCGGGATGATCCAGATCCTGCTGTTCCCCAGATTCTCCTTCTCACCGTTGGCCTGGGTCATGTTGTTGCCCCTGCTCTGGGTTCTCGATCGGTCCCGGCCGTGCAAATCCTTCTGGCTTTCTGTGCACTTCGGTCTTGTCTCTGCCGTCGGCGTAACGTACTGGCTCTACCACGCTGTCGTGGGCTACTTTGGCCTGTCTCCATGGCTGGCACTGCCGCTGATTCTCGGCATTCACCTGTTCTCCGCGGCGCTTTACTTCGGTTTCTTCGGGCTTCTTGCCGGCAGCTTCCGGGACCGGTTTCACTCCTGGTATGCCCCTTTCTGGATCGCGGCTCTCTGGGTTCTCTCGGAATTCGCCCGGGGGCGCTCGATCACCAAGGACCCCTGGATGCTCCTCGGGTACAGCCAGCACGCCAACCTTGGCATCATTCAGATCGCTGATCTCACAGGTGTCTACGGAGTTTCCTTTCTTATCGTCATGATCAATGTCTGTCTTTACCAAATTCTCAGTCATGTCATCGGGTTACGGCGGAACTCCGTTCCGTTCCGGGCCGGTTTCGTTTTGGGACGCTCCGGGGTTGCTGTGGCGGTTGTGCTTCTCTGCTGGCTTTACGGGCACATCCGTCTTCAGGACTTCGACCGTACGTCCGCCTGTCCAGGCGGATCCCGAGAGCGGCCCGTCCGGATTGCAGTCGTTCAGGGGAACATCCCCAGCGAATTCCGTTGGAAGTCGATCTTCTATGCGAAGACCCTGGAGATCTATCTGCGGACAAGTCTTAAGGTGCTGGAAGAGCCGGGACTGGATCTCCTGGTGTGGCCCGAGAACGCCTTGAACTTCCATCCAGACCGGGAGGGCCTGTTTCTCAAGCTGATCACATCGAGCCTCAAGTCAGGGTCGAGCACCCTGGTGACCGGAGCTCCCCGGATGGAGGAAGGTAACGGTCGCGGGAAACAGCTCTTTTTCAATTCGGTGTTTTTCATCACCGGATCCGGAATCCAGCAAATCTATGACAAGATCGTGCTTCTGCCCCTTTCCGAAAAGAAGGACCTCTGGCCTCTCCGTCTGTTCCGATCGTACGGGGAGTCTCCCGCCGAGTTTACGCCCGGAACCGACTATGAGGTCTTCAGGTCTCCCTTTGGGGATTTCTCAACACCGGTCTGCTTCGAGATGATCTACCCAGAGCACGTACGGAAGTTTGTAGAAAAAGGAGCCGGCTTTCTGGTCAACCTCTCGAACGATTCGTGGCTAGGTCCGACTGCAGCTCCGCACCAGCACCTCGTCTATTCTGTATTCAGGGCCATTGAGAACCGGCGCTGGGTCGTGCGGGCCGCCAACACGGGCATTTCGGCCTTCGTTGCCCCATCGGGCAGAATCGTGAGCCGGAGTGACCTCAACGAAGCTGCCGTGCTGCAAGGAGAGGTCGAGCCTCTTCGCATCGAGAGTCTGTACACGAGACGAGGCGATTGGTTCGTCGGGCTTTGCCTTGCCGTGGTTGTTTGCGGATGCCTCGGAAGTGTCGTTGCAAGAAAGCTCGGGAAGAGGGTCTGAGCAAGGCCCATGCGAGGTTATGTTTCACTAGAAGTTATATGGCCTCTCAGAAGCGCTTGGGGTAGACTGTAGACGCATTAAGAAGAAAACCTCGACGAGGCCGATGATCGGATGGCCGAACAGAATTTCCTGCCCAGGTGGATCGCCTGGGAGATCACGGGACAGTGCAATCTGCGATGCATCCACTGCCGATCTTCATCGGATCTGGAGACGATCCCGGGCGTTTTCACGACCTCTCAGTCCAAGAAGCTGATCGACGAGGTCGTCGACTACGCATCTCCGGTCCTGGTTCTCACCGGAGGGGAGCCTCTTCTCAGGCCCGACTGGCATGAAATCGCCCGCTACGGAACGGAAAAAGGGCTGCGGATGTGCCTGGCCACGAACGGGACCCTCGTCAACGATGACGTTTGCTCGAAGATCCGGGACGCGGGGATCCGCATGGTTTCCCTCTCCCTGGACGGCTCCATTGCAGAGATCCACGACAGCTTCCGCCAGCAGCCCGGGGCATTCCAGGGCGTACTGCGCGCCGTGGAGCACTTCAAGCGTTTCGACATTCCCTTTCTGATCAACTCCTCCTTCACGCGGAGAAACCAGCAGGACATCCCCAACGTGTACCGGCTGGCCAAGCAGCTCGGAGCCAGGGCATGGTATCTCTTCATGATCGTACCCACAGGCCGTGCGGAGGAAGTGCTCGACGAGCTCATCTCCAAGGAGGACTACGAGAAAATCCTGAATTGGCACTACGAACAGGAGAAGCAGGAATCGGAGATCCTGATGCGCCCGACCTGTGCGCCTCACTACTACCGCATCGTGCGGGAACGCTCCCGAGCGGACGGGGAGGCTTGGAAGCAGAGGAGCCTTCAATTCTCCACAGGGATCTCCAAGGGATGCCTGGCAGGCCAGCACATCGCTTTCATCGACCGGAATGGAGACGTCAGGCCCTGCAGCTACTTCAACGGCAGCGCGGGAAACCTCCTCGAGCATTCTTTCCGGGAAATCTGGGAGCGGTCTCCTCTTCTGCTGGACCTGCGGGATTTCCGGAAATACGAGCAAAAGTGCGGAGGCTGCGAATACCTCCGGGTCTGCGGAGGATGCCGGGCGCGCGCCGGAGCGTTGAAGGAGGGGAATTACCTCGCCGAGGAGCCTTTCTGCGCGTATGTGCCGCTGCAGATGAGGAATGCCGCGCCAGAAGCTGAGAAACCCGGTTCTTCGTCGTGACCGGGAAGTTCTTCGTTTGAACGAGGGGGAAACAGTGGTTCAGTCCAGTCGCTTCCTCAGGGCCTGCCAGGGCCTGCCTGTGGACCGGATCCCGGTGTGGCTGATGCGGCAGGCGGGCCGGTACCTTCCCGAGTATCGGAAGGTCCGTGAGCAGGTGTCCTTTCTGACGCTCTGCAAGACACCGAGCCTGGCCGTGGAGGTGACGCTGCAGCCTGTGCAGCGGCTTGGAGTGGATGCCGCGATCCTGTTTTCGGACATTCTCCTGCTCCTGGAACCCATGGGCATCGAAGTGTCCTTCGAGGAGAACGGGGGGCCCCGTCTCGATCCAACGATTGCCGGCAAGGGGGACGTGGAGGCGCTTCCGGTCCCTGACCCGGAGGATCAACTCGGCTTCGTGCTGGAGGCCATCCGGCAGCTCAGGGCAACTCTCGGAGGTGAGACTGCGCTCATCGGATTCAGCGGCGCGCCCTTTACGCTGGCCACCTACCTGATCGAAGGCGGCTCTTCCCGCGATTTCGCTAAAACCAAAGGTCTCATGTACCAGGAGCCGCGGACCTTCCACCGTCTGATGGCCCACCTGGCCCGGTCCGTGCTGTTGTACCTCGAGGCGCAGGTCCGCGCAGGCGTGCAGGCTCTCCAGCTCTTCGATACGTGGGCGGTTGTCCTCTCCCCGCAGGACTACAGGGAATACGTCCTCCCCCACATGCAGGAGCTCCTGGAGTCCCTCAGGGCATGCCAGGTGCCTACGATCCACTTTTCGCTGGGAACTTCCACTCTATTGGACAGCATGGCAAAGCTTGGAGCCCAGGTGTTGAGCCTTGACTGGAAGATCGATATCGGAGAGGCAAGAGAAAAACTCGGTTCCAAGCAGCCTGTCCAGGGCAATCTGGACCCCATGGCTCTCTTCAAGCCTGCCGAGGATCTCTGCCGGACGGTCTCCCGGATGCTCGAGCAGGGGTCCCGCTGGCCTGGCTATATCTTCAACCTCGGTCACGGGATCCATCCCAAAACGCCTGTGGAAAACGTGGTTCGCCTGGTCGAAACGGTTCGGACCTTTCCGGTTCCGGCCGCGAAGGGCACTGACGGATGAAGGGAAGCAAGCCCGGAATCGTCCTCATGAACATGGGAGCGCCGGGATCCGTCCGCGAGGTCAGGGCTTTTCTCTTCCGCCTCTTCCAAGATCGGGAGCTGTTCCCCTTCCCGGGTGGACGAATCCTGCAGCCTTTCTTCGCCGGTCTTGTCGCTCTGCTCAGAGCCCCCCGCGTGGAGCACCGGTATCGCGTCCTCCCGGGCGGAGGGTCTCCGCTTCTCGCCATTACGAGAGAACAGGCTTCACGGCTTGAGAGGAAGCTGGCGGGCGAGGGTCTGCGCTTCCCGGTTGAAGTGGCGATGCGCTACAGCCGGCCCTTGTCCGGGGATGCTCTGAGATCCCTGGAGGCGAGGGGGGCAAATGCGATCATCGGTCTGCCCCTGTACCCGCAGTTCAGCAGGGCGACGTCCGGGTCCTCCCTGCGGGCCCTCAGGTCGATACTGGAACGGGACTTTCCCTCGTGGCGCTTCTGGGTCATCGAGAGCTGGCATGGGGACAGCGGTTTCCATCGGTCGATCGCCAAGCGCGTTGCTTCGGGCTTGGAGAAGTTTGGTGGTATGCAGGGAGTGGGCGTGCTCTTCATTGCCCACAGCCTGCCGGTGCGGTTCGTGGAGGAAGGCGATCCCTATGTGCGGCAGGTCGAGGAAACCGTTGAGGGAATCCGGCGGGAGTTGGCCGATCTGGGATTTCTGAAAGGGGTCCCGGCCTTTCTGGCCTATCAGGGCCAGGTTGGGCCCGTGAAATGGGTCGGCCCTGCGGTGCCGACTGTACTCCAAGAAATGGTCTGGAAACAAATCCGCAGAGTCCTCGTCGTGCCTGTGAGCTTCGTCTCGGATCATCTGGAAACTCTTTACGAAATCGACCTCCAATATCGTAGGGTCGCCCTGGAACTCGGGATCGAGCAGTTCGAGAGGATCGAGTCCCTCAACGGTGGCGAGGACTTCGTGGATGTCCTGCTGGGTCTTGTCCTGCGTGCCTGCATGCCGGAGCAACGAAAGGAAGGATGGCAAGGATGAACAGAGTGGTTGTTGTTGGGGGCGGCGTCTCCGGCCTTGCCACGGCTTTCCGGATTCAGCAGAGGTTCGCTCTGCGCCACCTGCCTCTGGAGATCCTTCTGCTCGAAGCTCAGGACAGGCTGGGAGGCAAGATCCGGAGCGAACGCAGGGATGGCTATCTTTTCGAGTGGGGTCCGAACGGATTCCTGGACGGGAAGCCCGACACGCTCGCTCTGTGCAGCGATCTGGGTATCCGCGGTGAACTGCTCCCGAGCAGCGATGCTGCGCGAAAGCGGTACGTGCTCTCCGGAGGGAAGCTGCATCGGGTGCCGGAAAGCCCTGTCCAGTTCTTTCGGTCTTCGCTTCTGAGCGTTGGGGGCAGGCTCCGGATTCTCCGAGAGCCGTGGGTTCGGGCCACCCCTCCTGGCGTGGACACGAGCATCGCTGAGTTCGGAGCGAGGCGGTTGGGCAAGGAAGCCGCTGACAAACTTCTCGACCCCATGGTTTCCGGGATCCTTGCCGGCGACCCCGCTCTGTTGAGTCTGGAGGCGTGCTTCCCCAGGATCGCCGAACTGGAGCGAGATCATGGCAGCCTCATCCGGGCTCTCGTCGCTCTTCAGAAGCAGAGGAGGCGGGAGAGCGTGGCATCCAGGCAGGCTGGAGCAGAGACAGATGCACAGGAAGAAAAAACGGCGAGCAAGGCCGGACCCGCGGGCCCTGCCGGAATTCTCGTGTCCTTCCGAGAGGGCGCCGAAAGGCTCGTCACGGCAATGAAAGAGCGTCTCGGAGGTTCTGTGCAGACTGGGTGTGTCGTGGAATCCGTAACTCCCGACCCAGGAGCGTCTGCAAAGGTAGGCTACCGGGTTCGTGTTGAGGAGCGCGGTGTCCAGCGGGAACTCGCCTGTGATGCCGTGGTGGTGGCTGTGCCGGCCTACCGGGCAGCCCGGATCCTCGGGAGCATGGACCGGGGCCTGAGCGTACTCCTCCAGGGGATTCCGTACGCGGCTCTGGTCGTGGTGGGCCTGGGGTTTCGGGAGGGAGAGACGCCTGGGCCGTTGGATGGATTCGGGTTTCTCGTTCCGTTTGCCGAGAGGACTGCAGTGCTGGGCTCCCTGTGGACTACGCGCATCTTCGAATTCCGGTCTCCTTCCGGATACGTTCTGACGCGGAACATGGTGGGCGGTTGGAGGAACTCGTGGGTGGTCTCTGCAGAGGAGGAGGAACTGGAAAAGATGGCTCTGGGTGTTTTGGAAAGAGCCACGGGAGTCAGGGGAAAGGTTGCTTTCCGCTATGCGGTTCGGCACGAGCAGGCCATTCCGTCCTATCTGATCGGGCATGGCAGGAGGCTCGAGCAGATCCGGGGACTTCTCGGGCGCTTCCCAGGGGTGTATCTCACTGGAAATGCTTACCGGGGCGTGGCCATCAATGATTGCACTCGAGAGGCCGTCCGAGTGGCGGAGGAGGTGGAGGGGGATTTCCTGGCTGGCCGCTGGGGAGAGAGAAGCGCAGGCTGAGACTTCACGATGAGGGTGCCCGCAAACCAATCAGCATCCCAGGAGTACATCGTGGCTTCGAGCGACGCCGGGATGAGGCTCGACCGTTTTCTGAAGGCACAGCTGCCTGAATCTTCGAGGAACGAGATCCGGACTTGGCTGGAGGAGGGCAGGGTGCTGTGCAACCAGCGGGCTGGCCGGAAGGGAATACGCGTGGTCCCGGGCGACCGGATCCGGATGGATTTGCTCGTGGGCGAAAGGGGTTTTGCTCTCCTGCCGGATCCGGGGCTGCCCCTCGATATTTTGTTTGAGGATTCTTTTCTGGTTGCCGTGGACAAGCCCCCCGGTGTGCCCAGCCATCCGCTCAAGTCCGGCGAAACGGGCACGGTCGTGAACGCCCTGGTGGCAAGATACCCGGAGATGCGCGGCGTGGGTTTCTCCGCAAGGGATGCGGGGCTGCTGCACCGGCTGGATCGGGAGACCTCCGGCGTGCTCCTTGCGGCCAGGCAGCCGAGCGGCTTCGACGGGCTTCGGGTTGAGTTCGAGCAAGGCCGGGTGGTGAAGGTGTACCTGGCGCTCGTTCACGGCAACCCGGGTCCGGAAGGCCGCGTGGAGGCATTGATCGGGACCAGGAGCAGACGCGCCGATCGAGTCGAAGTGGTCAGGGATCCGGACCGGTGCAAAGGATACCGCAGCCTGAGGCCGGCCCAAACGAGGTTCCGCGTGACCCGGGAGTACCGGTCGTCCTGCCTCGTCCGCCTGTGGATGACAACCGGGGCCCGTCACCAGCTTCGGGCTCACATGGCCTCGATCGGTTGTCCCATCGTGGGAGATCGAGTTTACGGCTCAGGCGTCGACTCTCAGAGCGAGATGCACTCGCCTCCCAGACAACTGCTCCACGCTGCCGAAATCCAGTTTTTCCATCCTGTCGGCGGGAAGCGCATGCGGATCCGATCTCCTCTTGAGAAAGAATTCGCGGGGTACATCGAGGGACTGCAATCGGCATGACTCGCTGAGAACGCCGTTCAAGGCGCGGAAGCCGCGCTTGCCCAGGCGTCCTTGTCCTCCCCAGTGTGAAACAGCGCTGCTACCTGGATGAAATAGAAGGGGCCATTCCCCCAGACGAAGGATCCGATGTCGTTCGAGCCTGCTGCGTAGCCAAAGGCGTTCCAGTGGACGCCGCCACCGAGAGACAGGGAGACTGCCGGAGAGATGTGCAGGTTGATGCCTGTATCGGCACCGCCGCCGATGATTAGATTTGCCGCTTCGATGTCCAGGTTTTGGCCTAGGAAATTCCTGATATGGCTACTATAGCTGTAGTAGTTGAAATTCAGCCGTAGGCCCGGCCCGATCCACCACTTCAGAAGCTTTGTTCGCACGAGCGCGAAACCGAATGTGTGGGTCGTGGTGAGGCCATATCCGTTCTTGTCCACGTCGAACCCAAGCCCAAGATCGCTTATGTTGATGTCGCCTATCCCGGGTACCTCCACGCTATCAATCTCTGTCTTGATCGCAATGTCGAACCCCAGGGTGGCGCGGTAGTTGAAAAGCTTATCCCTGGAGGGGGCGCTGTCGTAAAGAACGCCGAAGGTGAGGTGGTCAAGCGTGAAGTCAAGATCAACGGCCTCAGCTAAGGCAACGGGTATCCCGATGTCCGCAGCTTCCTCAAGAAGGAAGTCCGGAATGCCCGCGGAGGGTTGGTCCCGTCCCCAACTGAAGTAGGGGCCCCAGCCGCCGGCAAAGGCATTGCCACCGAACGTTGTGACCAGCAACAGCGCTGTGACAACGGCACAACCTTTGGCCTTCATCCTGCTGCCTCCTTTCTGTAGGGTGCTCAAGTTTCCTTCTGGACGTGATGTTCTCATGGGATGCGGTTCCCAGGATCTCTTGATCGGAATCCTGCCGGAAGAAGCGCAGAGCCCGCCGGTCCGTTCGAAGTCTATGAAAAGTTACAGAGCGGTCAGGGGGTTGTCAAGACCACGGCCGCGTCAAAGTCCCCGGCACCTGTGTTCCGGCGGCCTTTGCGCCGGGCGACTCGTGGAGGCCCGTCCCGAATCCGGATCAGGCCCGAAGGGTGCGGAACAGGGACGTTCCGCACCTGCCGCCCAGGGCATGGACGCCCTGTGCGGCAGGCCCGGGATGAGGGACGATCAGGCCGGAACGTCGGAGCCCAAGCAAAGCAAGACGGAACACGGAGTTCACGGGGAACATGACGTTACCCTGTTGTCAAGGCACCGAGAGGTTGACAAGCCAAGACCTTTTTCCTTAGTGTAGGTCCGGCGGCGAGCAGTTCAGTGAATGGGCGATTGCGTGAGGTTCCTGAGATGAGAGACTTCGGCGTGCTGCAGAAAAAGAGAGGCGTTGCGCTGGTTCTGGGCGTGATCGTCGTGGTGTACTGTGCGGCTCTTGTGGCCCTGCACTTCGGGCAGAAGTCGCACAACGAGGTGGCCCTCGAGCTCGATGTTCTCTATCCGGTGGATCAGGCCTATGTGCCGGGCGAGATCATCGGCACGGCATTGATCCGGGTCATGGAGCGAGAGCTCGACGGCCTTTTCGGCTGGAGGCCGAACGATTTCTTTCTGTGGGGCCCGTGGCTCTGGGCGGACAACAACGCCCACCGGCAGCTCGGGATCATCCACGCCATGCGGGAGACCACCCGGGTCTTCCGGGATAATCTGACCAAGGTTGCAGCCGAGGTCTACGATCCGAACCTTCTCATCGCCGAAACGATGTTCCGTAACGATGCAACGCGATGGATCCTGCCGTCTGCCGAGAACCGCTTCGCGAAGGGCACCCAGGCCCTGAAGAAGTACGTGGAGGGGCTGAAGACAGAACCTCAACTCTCACGGCCCCTGAACAAACGGAACATCGAGGTCATGCGCCTGTTCGACGCGTGGTGTGACATTCTAGGCGATGCCCATGCCAATCTGTACCGGGAGCACGAGGCGGACGGGTCCAGGGTCGCGATGTGGGACACGGATGACTACTTCTACGAGGCCCAGGGTTCCGCTCATGTCATGTACTACGTGCTGAAGGCCGTGGAATGGGAATACGGAGAGGGCATGAAACCCACGGTGAGGAACCTCCTGGCGGATGTGCTGGAGGCCCTGCACAGCGCGGCAACGCTCAAGCCCTTCGTGATCCTGGACGGTTGCATGTCCTGCCTCCGGGCAAATCACCGGTCGAATCTGGATGGAGTGATTGCCGAGGCGTGGAGCAAGATGGTCCTGATCCGGGACGAGCTCGAAAAGTAGTCCTTCCCTCAGCCCGCCAGGTACCGCGTCGCGCCCGGGAAAGGGATCCACACCTGCGTGGTCTGAAGGTCACCCCGGTCCATGGCCTGCCTGAGCAAGTGGATCGGCTCTTCCAGAGGTTCTTCGGAAAGCCTGAAGGTGCCCCAGTGACAGGGGATGAACCATCGGGCACCCAGGATGCGGAGGGCCAGGATCGCATCGAGAGGACCCATGTGCACAGGCTGCATAAGCCATTCCGGCCGATAGGCGCCAACGGGGAGAATGGCCACATGCAGGGGCCCGCACACCTGTGCGATTTCCTCGAACTGTCTTTGATAGAACCCCGTGTCCCCTCCGAAGTAGACTTTTTGTTGACTTCCCTCGATCGACCATCCAGCCCATAAGGTCCTATCCCGGTCCAGGACCCCGCGCACGGAGAAGTGCTGTGCCGGTACACACCGGATCGTGAGAGAAGCCAACCGGAGAGAGTCCCACCAGGAGAATTCCTCCACCCGATCGAGTCCTTTCCTGCGGAGGAGAGATTTGAGGCCGATGGGAACGCAGTACAACGGCACAGGGCCAAGCCTGCGGAGGGTCCTCAGGTCGAGGTGATCATAATGGTCGTGGGAGATGACGACCAAGTCGATGG
>Ga0315273_10003944_pt1 | contig 18007 bp, 13 predicted proteins | sample YL17G02_0_MG_FD_205753 | JGI IMG/M metagenome (GOLD analysis project Ga0315273, IMG submission 205753) | Sediment microbial communities from Yellowstone Lake, YNP, Wyoming, USA - YL17G02_0 | ecosystem: Environmental > Aquatic > Freshwater > Lake > Sediment | place: USA: Wyoming | collected...
ATCGTCAGGCGGACGACATCGGGGGTTGCCACTCTCGACGCCGTCCTTCTCGCGCCACGCGGGACGAGCCTGACGATCTCGGCCATTATTGCCCGCGCGGGCACCGGCTCGTTCGCCGTCAGCGCCCTCGTTCTGCGGGCGATGGCGAGTTCCGCTACTGCCGATGCGATTGTCAAACGCACGCAGGCTGGGTCGCTCTCGGCCAGCGCCATCGTGCGCTCCTCGACGACGTCGTCGTTCTCGATCAGCGCGGTCATCGCCAGGACGAACAGCGGCTCCTTCTCCGCCTCCGCGCTCGTCATGCGGGTCGGGACTGGCTCGTTCACCGCGAGCGCCCACGTCTTCGCCATTCAGCAGCGGTCGTTCTCGGTCTCCGCAGACATCTTCGGGACCGTAAGCGGCACGTTTGGGATCAGCGCCAGCATCGGTAGCACCACCCAGTACGGGGTGATGCTCTCCGCGATCATCTTCGGAACCAGGACCAGGTCGTTCGGGGCCGACGCCTACATCATCCTGGCCAAGAGCGGGAGCTTCGCCGCCAGCGCACTGGTGATGGTCCCGCGCTCCGGAACGCTGGCTGCGAGCGCCCTGGTCCGAAGCGTTCAGCCTGGATCGTTTGCGGCGTCCGCGACCATCCTCCAGAACCGCTCCGGGTCCTTCTCTACCAGCGCGCTGATCCTGGCGACATCTTCGGGGCTCGCGTTCTCCGGCAGCGCAATCATCCGCTCGACTGCTACCGGATCGTTCGCGGCGTCAGCCCTGGTGCTGGCCAGCCCGAGCCAGAACTTCTCCATTGACGCGGTCATCGCTGCGACGGCCAGCTCGTACGTCTCGATGGACGCGGTCGTGCTGCGTCCCTTCACGGGCAGCTTCAGCATCGCGAGCGTCGTTCTCAAGCCCATGGTTGGCTCCGTCTCGGCGGATGCGGTCGTCAGGCGGACTCAGTCGGGACCGTTTAGTAGCGACGCTGTCATTCGCCGTGCGTGGGCGGCTAGCCTGACGACCGACGCCATCGTACTGCGCGAACAGGTTGGATCGTTCGGCCTGAGCGCATACCTGCGTCAGCTGACGACAAACACGTTCAGCGCGGACGCGCTCATCAGGGCGACGCTCACATCGTCCTTCAGCGCCAGCGCGTACATCCTAAGGTCCGGCTTCGGTTCCTGGACCCTCGATTCCATCTTCTTTGGACCCAGGTCCGGAAGCTTTGGCATCTCTGCTATCGCGAGTGTGACCCGTACAGGCACATTCACGCTCAGCGCTATTGCCAGCCGCACGCAGTCTGGTAGTCTGTTGGCAGACGCTATCGTCCTGAGGAATCAGGTAGGTAGCCACCAGGCCGACGCGGTTATCCGGCGGCAGCAGACGGCGGCGTTCACGGCATCAGCCCTGATCGCCAGCACCCGGACGTCCGGGGCTAGCATCGATGCTGTCGTCCGTTCCCTGAATACCGGAGCCTTCTCGGCCTCGGCCCTGGTTCTCTCCCCGATTTCAGCCTCGCTGTCCGCGGACGCGATCGTTTTTGGCACGCAGGCGGGGAGCTTCGCGCTTAGCGCCTACATCCAGGTGGCGGGGGCTGGCACTGCGACGCTGGATGCGGTTATCCAGCGCACGCAGCAGGGAACCGCGAGCCTTAGCGCCTACATCACGCAGACGAGCACGGGTTCGTTCTCCGCGAGTGCGCTCATCCTGCGCAGCCAGCAGTTCAGCATCGGCCTCAGCGCAGTAGCGCTGAAGACGTGGACTCAGCAGGCTGTAGTCGATAGCCTCATCCGGCGTACCGAACAGGGTCAGCTGGATGTAAGCGCCGTAATTCGTCGGGTACATAGCGTTCCCGTCACCCTTGACTCCATCGTCCTCTCGTCACGCTCCCAAGATGTTGGCGTTGACGCTGTCATTCGTAGTACATCTACGAATGCATTTGCACTATCAGCGTACATCCAGACGTCAAGTGCTGGTTCATTTAGCGCCTCAGCGGTTGTCCTCAGAGTACAGGCAACTGCAGTTGCAGCAGATGCGATCCTGCGGCGTGACACTGTCAACACTTTTGCTGGCAGCGCGGTCGTTCTCGGAACCCGCTCAAACGCCATCACTTTCGACGGGATAATCCGCAGGACCGCATCGTTCTCCTTCGGCATCTCGGCCGAGATCGTTACCGGATACTCCTTCTCGCTCTCGGCCTACATCGCCGTCCTGTCGTACCCGCCCATCTGCATGGTCAGCGATACGACCACGGTGGAGTACGGGTCCGATACCAGAACCGTTGAGTACGCATCCGGCGCCGCGACCACGCAGTACCTCGCCAACACCAGGACCGTGGAGTTCGCGTCCGACACTACCTCGGTGGAATACACATCGAGGAATACGGGAGGATGTGAATGACGACCCTCGTTCAGGGCAACTACGGCGTCACGGTCACCGCGAACCTGTACGAGAAGGACACCGACCCGGTCGAGTACGTGGCCCTGTCCGGAGCAAGTGTCCGGTTCCTCATGCGCAAGAGCGACGACAAGAAGTTCACGGTGGACGCCGAGGCTGTCGTCACGTCCGTGGTCTCGGGTGGCGTGGCGTACACGTTCGTCGAGGACGAGCTGGACGAGCCTGGCGATTACCTCGGCTACTGGCAAGTCACCTTCGCTGCTGGCTCGGGTAGCGCCAGCCGTGTCCAATCCACAGTCGACGGGGACGCCATCACGGTCCGTCGGCGCTAAACCTCATCCTTCGGGAGGGTCGATGTCTCGCGTACTTTTCCTTGCGGACGGCGCCTGTCATACCGGGTTCGCCACGGTCACGCACAACATCGGTGACCGACTGGTGGAGATGGGCCACGACGTTCACGTCCTGGCGGTGAACCACCGGGGCGACTACTGGCCCACCAAGATGAAGCTCTACGTTCCCACGCTAAGGAACGCGCGTGACATCTACGGACTTTCACGGATTCCGGAAATCCTGGAGACGGTACGGCCGGAAGTCATCGTCATCATCAACGACCCGCAAATCGTCCTGACGTACATCAACGGCAACGGCCACGACCCCAAGGGCCTGCTCAAGAGCTACCCCAAGATCATCTACTCGCCGATCGACGGAAGCGGCCAGCCGAACACCTGGCGCGAGATGGAGAAGCTCGGCAAGTGGGTGGCGTACACCCATCACGCGGCCTCCTTCATCGAAGGGCCGGTCGTCTACCACGGCGTCGATACCGAGACCTACCACCCGGTGACGGAACGTCCACTGACGATGTCCACGGGTTCCACGATCCGCACGAAACGCGAAGCCAAGACGATCCTGGGGCTGGACCCGGATGGGTTTCTAGCTCTCCGCATTGACCGAAACTCGATCCGGAAGAACTACCCCGATACGGTGAAGGCCCTATGGACGTTCATGGATCGGCACAAGGACGTGGAGGCAGCTTTCCACTGCGTGCCGAACGATCCGTCGGGCTACAACCTGGCAGCGATGCTGACGCGCAGGGAGGACCTGAAGCAGAGGTTCATCTTCACGGGGAACCTGGACACCTTCACTGGGTGGCCAGCTCAGGATCTGGCCGTGCTTTACAACGCCGCCGACATCTTCGTCTCTACAAGCTGGGGTGAGGGATTCGGCCTGACCCTTGCAGAGGCCGCGGCCTGCGGCACTCCGATCATCGCCCAGAAGTGCTCCTCGATCACCGAGATCGTAGGGCCCGGGGGAATCCTCCTTGAGCCGGAGCGGGAACAGACCGTTCCCTCCGGCGAGGAACAGCAGCTTCCGAACGTCTCCGCATTCGTTGACGCTATGGAACGCTTGTATCGGGCCCCCGGCGCTCGCCGGAAATTGGGTGAGGCCGGTCGGGAGCACGTCTTGAAGTCCTTCTCGTGGGACTTTGCAGCACGTCGCTTCCACGAGTTCATTGGGGAGCTGACTGGCAGCGACCCCCAGGAGGACTGAAAAGTGGAGCAGGCGCAGTTCAAGTTCTACTCCGGGGTGCTCAAGGCGTACACCGAGGACACCCCGGCTGGCAAGCGGCGAATGCTGCGGACGACCGCGTCGTCAACCATTCGCGACCTGGTGGGGGACGAGATCCTCCCGGTGGCCATCGACAAGATGGCCGAGCAGGCACGCGACAACATGACGATCTGGCTCAACCACTCGTACCAGGTTCCCGAGGACATGCTGGGTTCCGTCAGGGATGCCCAGGTGATCCAGCGGGGCATCGATGAGGAGGGCAACCCCATCATCGATCTCGACTTCGACGTGGCCCTTGAGGAGGCAAACCCGCGGGCCCTCCAGACATGGGACGCGATCAGCAACGGCACGAAGCTCGGCACGAGCATCGGCGCCCAGGTCAAGCACGCCACGAAGCGCAAGGGCGGCGGACTGATCATCGACGACATTCACCTCCTTGAGGCGAGCATCGTCGGCATTCCCGCCAACCCGCGCAGTTGGGTGCAGTCAGCCATCAAGTCGATCAAGACGCTCGACGACGCCACCCCCGTCGTGGAGGAGGAAGTCGTGGAAGACGAAGTTGACCCCGCGCTCAAGGCTCAGAACAACGTGATTACGTTCAATGGGTCTGACTACACCTTCACTGTCGGCGATCCGCCCACAGTGATTCCGGGTGTTGAGAAGACGGCCGAGGCGGAAGTCGAGGCCACCAAGGATGCGGACGAGACGGTAGATGACGTGGCCGACGACAGCGACAAGGTCGCTGCCAGGACGCGCGTCACCGTGACAGTCGACTCCGATGCGCCAGAAGCTCCCCGGAGCGACCCTGGGAACGCTCAGGAGGCCCTCGCCGATGAAACGGCAGAGGGTGATGACGAGGTGCTGGGCGACAACGTGACTCGCGATGTCACTGTCCTGCCCGAGGTGAAGTTGGACTCGGCCATGGTCCAGGGTATGGCCGACGCTTTCAAGCAGGCCCGCGAGCAGATCGCCGACCTGTCGAAGGAGCTGGGGTCCGTCACCAAGGAGCGGGACGACGCGATCGCGAATCTCACGCTGGCCACAGCGCTCCTCGACAAGATCAAGGACCTCCCGCTGGCACGCAAAGCGCTGCCGACGGCCGAACTCATCGAGCGGGCCGCGAAGTCCCGCTTCGAGGGGTACTTCGACCCGGAGGTCATCAAGCTTCTGGAAAGGAAATAGCCAAAGATGGACGAGCAGCTTCTGAAGATGCAGGAGCAGCTTGAGGCCATTCAGGCTCGCCTGGACACCAGGAACGAAGTTCCCGACACCGCCAAGAAGGGCGTCGAGGATGCTGATGTTCCGGTCCGGCGTGGCCTGTCCGCAGCCGAGATGTTCGAGCTGCGCGAGGACCTCAAGACCAAGGACATGAAGACGCTCCAGTTCATGTTCGCCAAGCAGGCGTCGAAGTCGGATGCGGGCATCCCCTTCGATTTCTGGGCGAACACGGGCGGGATGCCGGTTCAGACCGCGCTCCAGAACAACCCGGGGCTCCTCAAGACCCTGGACACCGCTGGCGCATCGGCCCTCATCCGGCAGGACCTTGAGCCGCTTTTGTACGCCCTCTTCGTGAAGACGTTCCCGTACTGGGACCGGATCGCGAAGGAGCCCGCAAACGGCTTGGTCCACGCGTACAACCAGATCACGGACTATGGCGATGCGCAGTTCATGACTGAGCTGGGCACCGTCACGGACGACGTGACGACCTACGCGCGCAAGACCACGCCCGTCGCGGTCATCGCGACCCGGCGTGGCATCACGCTCCGCTCGATGTTCGCAGTCCAGGCCGGTGGCATGGGCTACAACCCCGAGCAGACGGAGCTGGCTTCTGGCCTCCGTGCGATTGCGCACAAGATGCAGAAGACCATCTTCCAGGGCAACGCAGAGGCGACGGCTTCCGGCGGCACCGCTGCCGACGAGCTTGGTCTCTACGACGCCAACGCGTTCACCGGCCTCCGCCAGATCCTGAATCTCGGCAAGGCCAAGAACTCCGATCCGTTCCTCGCCACACCCGATGACCTCCGTCTCGCCTTTGACCGGGCGTGCGTGGAGATCATGGACGCGGGCGGCGAGGCCCAGAGCATCTGGCTCCGGGCGACGGACAAGACCACGTTCGACCTCCAGCAGGACAAGAACATCCGCTACATGAACTCGTTCACGGGTGTGGCCCCCGGCGTGATGACCAACGCGGTCAACACCGTCTTCGGCCCGCTCCCGCTGATGAGCGTCCCGGGCGACTCGATCGGCACGTACGCGGCAGCCGCGTCGGGCGGTCACGTCGGCGCGGGCGACACCGTGGCGGATGCCTACATCCTCGACGAGACGACCATCTCGATGCCGTTCCTCGGCACCGACGGTCCAACCGTCCTGGAGATCCCGACTGGCGTCAGCGGCCAGCTGACCAAGCTCTTCATCGTGTTCGGCATGTGGGGTCTCGCCGTGAAAGCGCTACCTTTCAGCAACAAGGTGCGAATTCGCCAGGAGACGTAGTCTTATCATAACGGAAGAACCTAGAGGGTGTCTTTGTAAGTATCCCCTCGAAGGAGCTTCCGGAGTGAGAAGTAGCTGATCCCGTAGCGGCGGGCGATGGCACCCGGCTTCATAACCGTCCAGTCCATCGCCCGCAGCTCACGGACTTGGTCATCCGTGAGTTTTGCCATCGGATGAGCGGCCCCGCGAGACTGCCTACCCTTGGCCACTTTGTCAGCCGCGTTGTCGGCATAGCTACCAAGGAAGAGATGCTCAGGGTTTACGCAGGGCGGGTTGTCGCAGCTGTGCAACACGTTGCGCCCAGGGGGAACAGGACCATTCGCGATCTCGTATGAGAGACGCGAAGCCGTCATGTATTTCGGGTTCTTGAGCGTCCCAACCTGAAGTTTCCCGTAACCCTTCCGGTCTTTGGCCCCGGTCCACAGCCAGCACCCATCGGTTTTCTCGACCTTCGGCCAGAAGCGTTCTTGCCAGGGTTTCGGTGTTCGGACTCCCATGTTTGAGATCGGGTTCCATTTCCGTTCATAGATACCCTTCGGCATGATTGACCTCCTGCCGATCATTATACATCTCCTAAGCGGGGATGGTTGACCCTCCTCCATCCCCGCCACCTCTTTCGAGGTTCGCATGCCGAACTACATCTCGAACGATCGCTACCGCTCCATGGGCTTCGGCTCCGACTTCGAAGGAATCGAAGACGTCGAGCTGGCCAATGTCCTCACGCGCGCGACATCAGTTGTGAACGCGTATTGCGCTGCCCCGATGATCCCGCAGCCGTTCTCGTTCACGGGCGGGACGATCACGGGCGAGCAGCACAAGTGGACGCTGGGCACGGAGATCACCAAGGGGACGCGCCGCGTTTACCCGTACTCGCGGCCTATCAAGACCGTCACCGACTTCCGCATCAAGGTGACGAACCAGATCAGCGCGGTGATCAACGCCCAGGATCTGTTCATCAACAACACCTACGGCTACATCGAGGTGGTGAGCCTTGCGGCCGTCGTCTACGGCGTCTACCCGGTTGGCGTGGTCCCGAACCTCGGCCTCTACCAGCCCGTCGCCGAGATCAACTACACCTACGGCTGGGAGTTCCCCGTCACCACCGAGACGCTCTATGCCACCGACGGCCTGACGTACCGCGCTCAGCACGGCTTCTGGAAGAACGCCAGCGCGTCGATCTACGAGGGCGGGGTGGCCACGACCTCTGGAATAGTGGATTACGTGGACGGGACGGTGACGTTCCCCTACCACCCGAACACGACGATCACCGCCAGCTACACCTACACGCTTCCGGCTGCTGTCGAGCAGGCGACAGGCGAGGTGGCATCCACGTTGCTGGCGGAGCGCGAGCTGACCGAGAAGGGGATGCGCGGCCTCGCTGGCATCCAGATCGCGGAGGTCAACCTGCGCCGTTCCTTCGAGGGCGGACGTGTCTCAGACGAGATCAAGGCCCAGGTTTCTCCCACGGCCCAGATGTTGCTGGAGCCGTACCGCTTCATCACCGTCCGATGACAAGGCCGCTCATCACCGCCAACCAGGTGAAGAGCATGCGCAAGACTGTCGAGCGAGCCTTCAACACGGACGTCCAGATCTGGAAGCGGACAATCTCCGACAACGCCTACGAAGACGACGCGACCGAGACGTTCACATGGAAGGAAACAGTCAAGGGCTGGCTCTACAGCACGCCCTCGCCATCGGCCACGGTTCAAGGCGGTGTAATCGCGACGCTCAACCTCTACCGCCTGTTCGTTTCGGTGGGCACCGACATTGACCCTGGGGACCGCGTGAAGATGGGCGGATTCTTCTTCCAGGTCATTGACACCATCGAGGAATCGACCTGGCTGCCGCTCTTGCGGTGCAGCCTGAGGCGCATCGAATGAGCGCATCGAACGAAGCGCTAATCGACGCGTTCAAGGAGGACTTCGCCATCGCTGCTCGCGGCGGGCTGGAGGATTTCCTGCACGCAGTTGAGGGTGAGGCCAGGCGGCTGGCCCCAGTGCGCAAGGTGTTCAAGGGTGGCGGACGTCGTCAACTTGCCTGGCGCGACGTGTTCAGCACCTCTTCCCGATCCTCAATCGCGGTCATGCGCGAGTACAACAAGGCGTTCGGCTCCAAGAAGACGGATCGCCTCAACGTCCAGGGATTACGGATCACGGAAAAGGGTGGGCGGCAAACGGTTCAGGTGCGGACGTACCAGCAGCAGGAGCCGTACTCGTCGCCTGCCCGCCGGTCGTGGATGAAGGTCAACCCGCAGACATACCAGATGCGCAAAGGGTCGCTCCTCAACGCATCCGGGGCGCGTCGCGCTGAGCCGTTGCTGTTCGTTGGCGGGGCGCGTAAAGGGCAGGCATACGCATTCGAGAACTTCGATCTTCTCAACTACGAGGGCCGACGTTCTTTGGGCCGCGGGATGCAGGCGGTCGAGGAGCAAGGGTTCGAGTACGTCGATGTTCACAAGGGCGGGATGGTCACCGTCGCCGGTAGGGAAACCAAGACCGAGAGTCCGCACGTCGAGGCGATCCCTCAGGTCCAGCCGGGCCGAGAACGGTTCGGTCAGCACTTCGGCCTGCAGCTAGGCGGAGCGCTACGCAAAAGCATCGAGATGGACCCGCCAACGCTCTCTGGATCGAGGGCTTCTGGTTCCGTCGGAACCGATCTGCGATACGCGATCTACGTTGAGTTTGGGACAGCAGAACATGGCGCAGCTCAACCATATCTACGTCCGGCCCTCATGAGATACCGGTATCTGTTGGCCAAGTCGGTCGGCAGCAATGTCCGGCACCGCTAGGAGGAGCAGATGACTGCCCCGACTGGCACAGGTCCCGTCATTCAGGCCGTCGTACAGACATTCAGGGCCAACCTAACCCTGAAAGCAGCCGTGTCCGGCTTCTACGAAGGTCTGGCTCCGCGTGGGGCCCGTCGTCCATTCGTCATCTACCAGGTCGCGTATGCCCCTTATCAGTACGACTGGTCGGGCGTGACCCTGATGGTTGGCATGGACGTGTTTGCAATCGCGGAGAACAGCGTCGATGCCCGGAACATCGACGGCCTGGTCCAGCAGGCGTTGCAGAACGCTGCGCTGCAGGTTGCCGGGCAATCCACCCTTATCTGTCGCCGGGTGGCCGATGTGGTGATACCACCGGACCTGGATGGCGAGGGGAAGAAGATCTATCAAGTTGGCGGTACCTACGAAATCTGGACCGCCCAATAGCTTCCCCAAGGGGTGATACGTGGCTGCAAACGCAGGTACCAAGCTTCACGGAAAAGACGGTGCCATCTACCTTGGTGGTCCCGTCAGCGGTGGCGGCACCAAGGTCTCCAACCGGACCGAGTGGTCGCTCCAGCGCAACCGCGACTACGTCGATGCGACGACGTTCGGGAACACGAACAAGACCTACTTGGCTGGCCTTCCGAACCTCCAGGGCAACTACAACGGCCTCCTGGACGTCTCGGGCGACCTCCTCTTCAGTGCTGCCGCATCGGGCGCGCAGTCGCTCTACCTCTACGCCGACGACGGCACCAACGGTGGGTCGGCGATCCTCGTGGCCCACGGCTCGGGCTTCCTCGACGCGACGATCAACTCCTCGATCACGGACGCCGTGAAGATCTCGGGCGAGTTCCGCGCTTCGGGCAGCTGGATTCTCGACCTCGCGTAACCCTGGTCCATATGAGGGGGGCGCAAGTCCCCCTCACAACCTCAACTCCATGAAGGAGAAGGATTCGCGTGTTCCAATTTGGTACGTTCACAGGCCAGGAAGGCACGGTGACAGTTCCCGCCATCGGTGGGGTTGCTGGCATCTGTCGGAGCTGGACACTGCGGCGTGAAGAGTACGGCCCAAATGCGGGTCAGTTTGCTCTTCACGCCGTTTTGTCTTACTTCAACAAGGTGCTCTTGACATCGGACGAATTCACCAAGGAGATCGAGCTGGTCGTCAAGCGGGACCGCACTACCAAGAAGGTGGACAAAGTCCGATGCCAGTACGCAAGTCTGCGATTCGAGGAACCCCAGTTGTGGTTAGAGGGGGTCGTAGTGATCCCGAAGCAGGAGGAACTGTCGTGAGCTTTTCGTTCAAGTTCGCCGAGAAGGAAATCAAGATCGGCGAGCAGGTCTTCACCTTCCGGGAGCTGTCGGTCGCGGACAACGACTTCTGCGCCGAGGCATCCCGCGACGAGAAGGGCGAGATCGACCCGCGCAAGATGATGCGCCTCATGATCGCCAAGTCCGCGGTCGAGCCGAAGCTCACCCTGGAGGATCTCCTGGGCGTGCCGAACCGCGCCTACCTCCGGTTCGCGGAGGCCGTCAACGACCTCAACGCGCCGGACGAGGACGAGGACGAAGCAAAAAACGACTGAAGCCGGGGCATCTCCTGAAGTACGAGATCGCCCGCTTGTTCGGACAATGGCCGCACGAGATGGACGATTTCCCGATGGAGTATTACCGGGAACTTCAGCGGTACTACTTCTCCGTCAAGGACGCAGAGCACCAGGCCGTGGATGACATGGAGCCTGACTCCTAAGCCGGAGACGATATGGCGGATAAGCAAAACGTCGGCGGAATCGAAGTCACCGCGGACGTCAACCTTGGGCCTCTAAACGAGAAGCTGGACCAGCTCAAAGACATCCTCGCGACCTTCGATAAACGCAAGTTCACGGTCACCGGGGATCTCAAGGGCTCGTTCTTCAAGGACCTGGATGCAGCCATCCAAAAGATTGCGGCCGGGGCGAAAGCCCCGGTCCAGCTTGATGCTGCCCAGAATGCTGCCGCCAAGCTCCAGGACCAGCTCAACAAGATGAACAACCTGGAGGCGAAGGTCGCCTCCTTCGAGGTTGCCAATGACGCGGCTGCGTCAATCCAGGCGTTCCTCGATTCGCAGAAGTTCGTCGCCAAAATCTCAAAGTTCGAGATCGACGAGAACTCCCTGGCGGAGCAGATCCAGACTGCGCTGACCGGCCGCAAGTTCAAGCTCGACGTTGACATCGGCGAGGTCACTGGAACCGTCACGCCGGGCAAGGGTGCTACCGCCGCCCAGCGCGCTGCGACCCCAGCCTCCGCTGCACCAGCCAAGCCAGCCGCAGCCGCCGCAGCCGCTACCGCGGCGCAGGCTGCAGGTATCGACCCAGCCAAGATCGCCGACGCCATCGCTAAGGCCATCGCCGCCGCTACCAGCGGTACTGCTCCAGCCGCCCGCAGCGCCGCGGCCAAGGCGAGCGCCGCACGTGGTCCTGAGACGACCGTCTCCGAGGCTGTCTCCGGAGCCTTCGGCCTGCGCCGGGATGTCTCCTCCTCCGCCGAGTGGGCAGCCCGTACGAACAGTCCGATCCCGGCTATTCGCCAGCAGCTTGAGGGCGGCGGGCGTATTCAATACCGTGGCATCGGTCAGCAGCGCTACGATCTTCCGCGGTCTCAGCCTGCTGAACCACGGGGTTTCCGGTTCTCCAAGGGCATGGCCGCGGCCAGGCCAGACATCGCGATGGTGCTCGCTGATGCTGGCGTTCTCCCGGGCGAATACGCGCCCAAGGAGGCTGCGTTCCAGGTCGGAAGCATCCTTCTCCAGGAGCAGGAGAACGAAGCTCGCGACGCCGTCCTGAAGTCCATCTATCGCTCCGCCGCAAACCCCTACGACGTGGGTGGTGGAGCTGCTGGGCTCAAGCGCATGGGCGACCAGGGCGTCCGCCGAGGGTTCCATGGACGCCGTCCAACACCGCGTGGCACAGGTCGAACTCCTCAGTTCGGTGGCGGACGTGCCCGTCTCAATGCCGGGACGCTGACCGAGCCATCTGTCATCGGCCCCGCTCTGCGGACCGCGATGCCAACTCCGCGCACAGCTTGGCATACAGGCGAGGGCGTCCAGTTCGACCGCGAATTCATCGACCGGGTCGAGGGGCTCATCGGCGGTCAGGGAACAGCTACTGGCCGTGCGGATACTCCGGCGATTGCGCAGGCCCGCGCCCGTGCAGCAGCACTGGAGAAGCAGGAAGCGCGAACCACACCCGAGGAAGAGACCCTCGCCAAGCTCCGCTCGACACTTTCCAGTTTCGATACCAGCCAGACCCTTGGCGTCACGGGAGTCAACCGCGAGGCGAACTGGCAGAAGGCCCGCGAGGAACTTCGCCCACGCATGGCGAAGCTGCGCGAGGACGTTGTCAGCGCTGGCCACAAGCCGCGGGAGTTCTTCGCCGGGGTCCGTCGCTCCATGGAGGGCCGCATCCAGGAGGGCGGCAAGATCGAGGACATCGGGTCCGAGACAGGCCCGCTGGAGCTGGAAGCGATCACTCTCACGCAGCTGTACAAAGACCTGGAGATTGCGCAGGAAAGACGGACTGGCGGGAGGATCAGCAAGCGCGGCGGTCGGTACGGTGTTCGCGGCGCCCCGATGGGCAAATTCGAGACCGGGATCGTCACGCCCGGTTGGATTCCACGTGCCCTGACCGAAGCGGCTGAGGCAACCGAGCGATTCCAAGCCGGTCCCAAGGCAACGAGCGGCAGGGCTGTCGCCCGCAAGGAGAAGAGCACCCGTCGCAAGGCGCTGCGTGGCTTGGGTGCCACGGTTGCCGAGAAGGGTGTTGACAAGCGGCCCGAGACGGGCCTGATCAGCGCCCGCGGAAAGCTGTTCCAGCGTCTCTTCGAGGGCGAGGCGTACAAGCGCATCGAGGAGCTGCGCAACCTCGAAAGCATGACCGCCACCGGGGCTGTCGAAACGTACAGCCAGCTGTCCGGGCAGGAGCAGGTCGATCCGGCCATCGAGGACATGCTGCGCAACGAGGCGCGCAAGCAGTTCATCGCCGCGCTTCCCGAGGACGAGGCTGACCTCTACACCAAGGCGCAGGGCATCCCCATGACGGATGAGGAGGCCCAGAACTGGCGTGCCAACGAAGTCGGTCGTTCGGCAAGGGTTGGCGCAGAGGCTACTGCGTTCGACGAGCGCCACGGCCGAAAGCGCCGCACTCGCGCTACTCCCGCGGCAGCGCCGACGCCCGAGGGAACAGTTACTGACCTCAACGAGTACCGCGCTTTCCGCAAGAAGGGCGGCGGGATCGGCTGGCAGGGCCCTCGTGGATTCGTGTCGCAGAAGAATGTTCCCGCTGAGCGCGTGGCCGAGGAGATCCAGCGCATCGGTGGAGCCGCATCTGGTATTGGTGGCGGTGGGGGAACAGCTCTTACACGTGGCGGTGGCGGTGGCGGAATCGTCAAGGTCCACGTCGTCAACTTCGCAGATCTTGGGCGCCTGCTTTCCGGCACGACCAACATGGGCGGCCTGAAGAAGGGCATCGCCGACTCGTTCGACCACATCATTCAGCAGGCAACTGCGGCTGGCGTTGATCCTATCGAGGCGCTCAAGGCTCTCGGAATTCCCGCGGCCGAAGCAAAGGCTGCCGCTGGTGTTCCTGAGGTTGCGGGCAAACGAGCTAAGCGCGTCGCTGCGCCCCGTGGCGCCCGGGCAGCGGCCCGATTCGAGGACGCTGCCTTTACGTTCGCGCAGGGAGCAGAGCCGTCCGAGGAAATCGTCAATCCGCCTAAGCCCGGATATGACTACGCGTTCTGGCCGGAAAGCCCGATGTACCAGCCGTCCGCATCCTTCAACCAGAGGGAAGAGGCGCGTACGGTCAACCCTGCCGAGGCTAAGCGGGTTGAGGCCAGCAAGCAGGCCGAAGTTACGCGTGTCCGCAAGGAACAGGACGCAGCCGATAAGGCGCAGGAAAAGGCGGTTGATCGCCTGATCAACGCGGGCGTCAGCGGGATGCCCAAGACTTCCAAGTCGATGAAGCTGGCGACTCCCGAGGAAGAGAAGCCAGCCGCGGCAGGGACTGCTGCCAAGCCGACCAAGGCAAAGGGAATCGACAACCCGGCAGACGACTTCTACAAGGCTGCCGCAAAAGCCGGATATCCGATTGCGCCACGCACTGGTGCGGCCGACCGGCGTGCGATGGCCCAGCAGGAGATTTCCCAGCAGTACGGCGAGTTCAACCTTCAGCGCCAGATGCTTCCGGAGCGCGCTCCAGGTGTCGCGTTCGCGCAGGTGTTCGCTCGCCTGACGGGCGTCAAGGGTCGCATGGAAGCTGCGGCAGACGCTCGTTCCTCCGCTGAGCGTGAACTTCTGACCGCCAAGGAACTCCGGATGGCTGACGAGGGTCGCCTCGTTTCCGTCAAGGAGTATCGGGCAGCACTCGGTGAAAACCTTGGTGCCCAGGCAGCTTCGATGCAAAGCCAGGGCAAGAGCAACCAGGAAATCAAGGCAGCTCTGTCGGAACAGTCTGCTTTGCACAAGCGGTCCATCTCTGAAGAGAAGGAGCTTGTCGCCCAGGTTGCAAAGCGTCGCGACACAGAGAGTGAGGCTACCCAGAAGCTGAAGGAGACCGACACCGCGCTGTCCAAGGCGGGCGGCAAGATGGCCTCGTTCTCGCAGATCGGGGCCCTGTTTGTCGGCGCCAAGGCGTTCATGCTCTTCAACCAGGCCCTGGACCAGACGATTCAGCTTGCTACTGACGTTGGCGGTCGTGCCGTCGATCAGATGCTTGGATTCCAGGCGACGAACGACAAGGTTACGAAGTCGCTGGCATCACAGATCACAGCCTTCCACGGCAACACGCTGGCAGCCGAAGGCCAGATGGCCGTAATGGCTGGCCTGTCCGACGCCGGGGCAAAGTTCATTGGCAAGTACGTCATCCCCAACGCTCAGGCAATGGCCGGTTCAGCCGCCAACGTTCAGGCATCCGACATGTTCCGGGCCGCTTCGTATCGAGGCGGGCAGGGCGGCAAGTACATGGGCTTTGCCCCGGGCCTATTCGAGGGTCAGGGCGGAGTCCTGGGTGGCCAACTGCTTGCCGAGCAGATGGGCGGCGTGCCAGGAGTCCTGGAGCGAACGGTCAACGACTTGTCGGCGTTTACGTCCGACATGAAGACGATTCCGCAGCTCGAAAGATCGATTGCAGAGGATCGGGCGAACCTCATCCAGGTCGGTCCTAGAAGTGCCGCACCAAGCCAGGCGGCATACGACGCTGCTGTTGCGGCAGCCTCCGCTGCCAACGCTCCCATGGAAGGGAAGATCGCGTTCGAGGAGCAGCGACTGGCGGCGGCGCAGGGCGCCCCGGGAACACGCACCGCATACATCAAGGACCTCAACGACACGATGCGGCGCGGCGCTGTTCGCATGGGCGATCTTGCCGGATCAACTGCTCAGCTCGAAACTCAGTTCAAGGAATTCGGGACCGAGATGAAGGACGTCCCGACGGACGTTCAGGATGCGATGAAAACCGCTGGCGAGAAGCTCGGCGGCGCAGCCCCTGGTCTCTTGCAGAAGATGATCGAATCCGGGGTAGGGATCGAGGGCCTTGAGGGCAAATCCTCGGCTGAGCAGGCTTCCCTTGTTGGGAAGGCGGTTCAGCAATTCGCTACCGGACGAACCACTGTCGATCAGCAGCAGTACATGAACATCCAGAAGCAGCAGCTTGACGCCCAGATCGCGGGCATCGAGATGCAGCGGGTGTTCCAGACCCAGTTCGTCATGCCAGCGCAAGTGTCGCTGGAGCGCTTGATGAATCCGCCTACCCCGATTGCGGCGGGGACTGCCGAGATGGCAGCGGTCATCCCGACCGGTGGTCCGCAACCAGCGGCAAACGTTCCCAACTTCACGGCGCAGATCGCGGCGATCCAGAAGCTGCAGGATGCGAATCAGGCGTATGCCCAGAAGTCCAAGGTCCTCGAAGTCATCAATCCTGACGACAGGAGAAATGCTGAGGGCCTACTCGACAGCCTGATCTCCATGGGCGCGGAGATGCAGAAGATCTCCACGGCGAGCGCCAAGATGTCCGGCGAGCTGGCCGCTGCGCAATACGGGAACCAGCGCCGGATCATGGTCCGCGAGCTGGAAGATGCCCTCGCGCTTTCTGGCCAGGTGAACAACGCGGGCGTTGGCTATCTCGGAGTTCTTCAGCGCCAGCAGGTCATGCTGGACCGCTCCAACCAATCGCTCTCTCTCCAGGCCCAGCAGATCGGGATCATGCTGAGCCAGCGACAGATCAACTTCCAGAGGGCAGTTGCGGGATTTGTCACCCCTGGCATTACCGCTGAGGAGCGCGGGGCTGCTATCGAGCAGGCCGGGATCGAAGCCGACTACGCTCAGAAGCAGCTGGACATCCAGAAGGAACTCGCGAAGAACGCACAGAAGTCCTACAAGCTGAACATCCAGATCTTCGACGAGACCGTCAAGCGTCAGATCACGGATCTCCGGGCTGGCCTGGGGCTCCTCGACAAGAACTACATCACGAACATCGAGATCAAGCTCAACGAGGACAAGCTCAAAGAGATCGACAAGGCTCGCCAGGTGGTTGCCGCAAAGCTGAATGGCTACATCTCGGCTGGCATCGAGCGGCAGAACCTCATGATCAGCACCGCGGTTACCGCTGCGGCCACGATCTCCGGTTCCGTCGCCGACTTCTATAAGACCGTCACCACGATGACCAACTCGTACTTCACGAGCGTCGCCCTGTGGATGCAGACGGTTGCCAACGGTGGGACCCCACCCGGAACAACCAAGGGTGGCGGTGGCGGTGCGAACAAGTCCAACGAAATCCCGAACGCTGCTGGCAGCCTCGGAACCTACTCCAGCCCGACCTCAATGCTCGTCGGCGAGGCCGGAACGGAGACGGTTGCGATCCTGCGCAATCCCCGCACCGCATCGGCCACGCCGATGGGCGGCGGTGGCGGCATGACGGTCGTCATCAACGTATCCGGCAACAGCATCCGCGACGACCGCGACATCGACCTGTTGACGGACCGCATCGAGCGGAAGCTCAACATGAAGGCCAGCCTGCTCGGCTTCCGTAGACCCGTTTAGTGAGGCCGTCCGATGGCTGACGGCAGCTTCGACGCCAGCGCACTCATCCTGAAATCCCAATCCGGATCGTTCTCTATCGACGCGCTTGCGCTTGGGGAGCGGTCCGGATCTTTTGGCGCATCCTCGCTAGTTCTCAAGACGATTGCGGTACCTGGCGGTGTCAATACGGTCTTTTCCGACACCTTCACCAGGACTGAAACACGTGGACTCGGCGGCAGTTGGACATGGTCTAACGACGATTCCAAGTCAGGATCTGCCACCACCGAGAATGCTTACGTCAACGGATCGGCTGCCGCGCTTCCAGCGGCTCCCCAACTTCCCAAGACCGGGACCAACTACGAATCGTTTCGGGGATTTCCCAATATCGATGCTGGGACAGTCCAGTTCGATTTTTGGGTTCCACCACTGGCCAACCAGACTACAAATCGCCCATCGATCGGCGTCAACTTTGACCGGGCCGCTCCCGTCGAAATGTACGTGTGGCGTTCGGACACCAGCGGAAAGTGGTGGGTTGGCGCCCTATGGAACGGATCTAACTACGTTCCCCCAGTCGCCTTCTACCCAACCGTCAGCACGTGGTACACGGCGCAGATGCGATTCGACGTGCTGCAAAACGTCGAGTATCGCGTCTGGAAAGTAGGAGACCCAGAACCAGGTTCCCCTACTTCATCCGGCCGACTAAACGACATCGCTGGTCCCAGCGTCAACGGATTTGCGTTCCTTGATTTCTACTACAG
>Ga0315273_10003945_pt1 | contig 18006 bp, 21 predicted proteins | sample YL17G02_0_MG_FD_205753 | JGI IMG/M metagenome (GOLD analysis project Ga0315273, IMG submission 205753) | Sediment microbial communities from Yellowstone Lake, YNP, Wyoming, USA - YL17G02_0 | ecosystem: Environmental > Aquatic > Freshwater > Lake > Sediment | place: USA: Wyoming | collected...
ATATAATACCAGCCCCCGTTCCGGCCCCCGGACGGATGCAAAGGCGCCCCGCTCCCATCGTCTAGAGGCCTAGGACACAGCCCTCTCAAGGCTGGTACGAGGGTTCGAATCCCTCTGGGAGCGCCATCTTTTCAAAGGCTTAGACACGATCTCCAAGTCGGTGTCCAACAAATGTCCAATATTCTTGGACCTGGCTGGCGCTGCCGACGACGTGGGTCGCCGTGGGTAACTGTGGCGTCCGTGGCAAGCACTTCACCAGCACGTGAACGAGGTCGCGTGACGCTCTACGTGGCGATAGGCGCGGAGATCAGCGCCCGAGCGTGGCTCTGTGGGTGGTCGCCTCAGCGGGCGCTGGCGCGATCCTGATCACGATGATGATCGGGTTCATCGCACCGTGAATTCGTGGGGGAAATGTTTTGCTTTTCAGCGGCTGACAGATAAAGACAATAGGTGTCGGGCACATACATCGCGGAGTCAATTCCCATGTCCGACAACACCGACAATCAGCTTCTCAGCATTGGCGAAACTTGTTCATTACTCGGCGGCATCAGCAAACCCACTTTCTACAAACTCGTCAACGCGGGTGAACTGCCGATTGTAAAAATCGAGTCGCGCACCTTCACGGTGACCCGCGACGTAGCCGAACTCGTCGAGCGCAAGCGCAGCGCATCTCGCTCCACCTGAAATAAGAACGCCCTGACCGTTGACGCGGTGCAGGGCGCGGAGGACGTGCGATGGAAGCCAAAATTCTACACGACGATGGTGTGGGCGCAAGACCGAGTGCTGACGCCGAGATCAGAATCGTGCCGCCGCACCAGAGCGCCGACATTCTGGACCTGATGACCGTGCCGCAGATGAAGCGGACGCTCGCGAGTCAGGCGAACCTGATCAAGTTGCAGGCCGAGGAATTGGCCGAACTCAGGCCATTACGATATGAGCGGCGCGCAGTCGGCCGTGCGCCGCTTGATTGGGCCACACTCGAATCGCAGTCACCCCCCGAGCGCGATTGGGCGATCCGCGGCTGGTTGCCGCAGGGGCATGTCACTTTGTTGGCCGGGCGCGGCGGTATCGGCAAGACCCGGCTCGCGCAGAGCATTGCCTCGCACCTTTGCACCATGACCCCGTACATCGACGACGTGCCGCGCTCGCGGCGCGTGCTGTGCTGGTTCGGCGAGGACGACGCGAGCGAGTTGTGGCGTCGCCAAGCGGATATCGCCAAGACGATGGCCACGCCGCTGGCTGACTTCGCCGACCTGCTTTTTATCGAGTCGCACGTTGATCGCGACATGACGCTTGCGGCTCCGGTCTACGGCACCTTGGAGCCGACGCCACTGATGGCGGAACTGGCGGCCCAGGTGCTCGACTACCGGGCTGACTATGTTTGGCTCGACTCGCTCGCTCGAATCTTCGGCGGCAGCGAAAACGACCGCCACCAAGTTACCCAATTCGTCGCATGGCTGACGGCCGCCGCTGGTAAGGCCGGGGTCGGCCTTATCGGCCATCCGGGCAAAGCGGCAGGCAGTGAGTACTCCGGCAGCACCGCTTGGGAAGGATCAGTGCGGGCGCGGCTATATCTCGGTAATCGACTGCCCGACCAAGAGCAGGATGACGATGGTGATGCTGACGTGCTGTACCTGTCGCGCAGGAAGTCGAACTACAGCGATCTGGATTGGCGGCGGCTTCGATACGTTAACGGCGTGCTGATACCAGAAGCGGCGACACCCGCCCGCCATGTCGGCGGCGAGTTTGCCATCGACGTGGTGCTACGTGCCGTCAGGAAGCTGTCGGAGTTGGGTATGTATGGCAACAGCAGCACCCGCAGTCCCGAGTACCTGCCGAAGCTGGCGACCGACTACGAGTTTCTGGATGGCATGAATCGCAAGCAATTCAGTACCGCCATGCGCGACGCCATCAAGACCGGCCGACTCAAGACGGCCACTGTCGGCCAGTACTCGAACCGAACACCCAAGTCGGGTTTGACGGAGGTCGTCCGGTGAACACTGCACAAATGCCGAATGCAGCAGATGGCTCTGCACAAATGCCCCTGGTTATACCCAGGGCATTGTGCGAGAGCATCTGCACTTGTGCATCTGTGCGCCACTTGTGCGCCATCTGTGCAGCCACTTGTGCAAAGGGTCATACCCATGACTGACTCCGAGGGCGGCTTCCCTTCTGAGAACAAACATCACTATCCGGCAACGCGAAAGATCGGCGGGGTGCGCACCCGTTTCGTCACTCGCGTGGTATCTGCACCGCCGAAGGGCGCGAAGCATGGCCTCGATCTGTGGAAAAGGGCGTGGAAGTTGCACGGTAAGCGGGCGCTCAAACTCTACGATCCCTCGACTGCGGTTGGCAAGGTGCTGGCGCAACTGGAAAACGAAGTCATCGGCTGGCTCGGCGGTGAGGTGTCACCGATGAAGCTGGAAATGATTCGTCGCAATCTGGTGCGCAAAGTCCTGCTCGACAGCATCGCCGCGTGGATGTTGGGCGATCCGACGCGGGTGCTGGATGCGAAACAGCGAACACTGCGCGACGTGGTTTTGAAATGGGATCAGCTGGCCCGCAGCGAAGCCGAGACCTGGGAAAGGATCGGACTGGATCGCCCTCCTCTGCCCGCGCTCACGCTCTCCGACATCATCAAGGAAAGCGGAGGTGACGCGACTTGATCAGCTTTGATCTTTTTACCCGCGACCCGCGCCTGCTCGGCGGCACCTTCAGCGCTGCAACCTACGATCCGATGCGGGCAGTCGTCAAGGCCGCGCTCGGTGAACCGCTGAACGAAACAGAGGCGGCGCTATTTGCGAAGTTGTGCGGCGGGCGCGATGTTCCTGCTGATCCGGTTCAGACGCTGGTGCTGATCGTTGGGCGCAGTGGTGGCAAGACGCTGGCCGCTGCCGCGCTGATCATCTACCTCAGTTTGTTTCGTCCGTGGCGGCTGACGGCAGGCCAAGTCGCGGTTGCCCTACTTCTCGCTGCCGACAAGGCGCAGGCATCGGTCGCGTTCGACTTTATCGCTGGTCTGCTCGATTCCGTTCCCGCGCTACGGCAGGAAGTGAAATCGAGCAAGGATGCCGAGATCATATTGCGCAACAAGGTGCGCATCGAAGTTGCTGCCTCTGACTATCGCGGTGTTCGCGGTCGCAGTCTGATCGCGGTCATTGCCGACGAATTGGCTTTCTGGCCTGCGACTGCGACCAGCGCATCGCCCGCGCAGGAAGTTCTGCGGGCGGTAGAACCGGGACTCGCTCGCTTTCCGAACGCGATGCTGGTCGCCATCTCGACGCCGTTCTCGCGTTCCGGCCCGCTGTATGACTACGAGGCGAAGCACTTCGGCGTTAACGATCCGCGCACGCTGGTCGCCCGTGGCGCAACGCGGGACTTCAATGCAACCTTCGACGCCGAACGGATTGCCGCTGCGCTCAAGGATGACCCGCAGGCGGCATCTTCTGAATATCTGTCGCAGTGGCGTACTGACATCAGCGGCGCGTTTCTCGGTCAATGGATCGATGATGCTATTGATCACGGCATTACGCACCGCGAGCCGCTGACGCAGTTGCATGGTGGCCCGCTTGCTTACGATTCTTTTGTCGATCCGTCAGGCATTACCGGAGCCGACTCGTACACCTGCGGGATCAGCCATGCAGACGGCAACACCCTGGTGCTCGACGCCGTGCTGGAAGTGCGCCCGCCTTACAACGGCGAAACCACCAGCGCAGCGGTCGCCGCACTGTGCAAGCGCTACCGCGTGACCCACGTTCTGGGCGACAACTATGCCAAAGAATGGCCGCGTGAAGCGCTAGCGCGTTACGGGATCACATGCACGACATCAGAAAAGACCAAGTCAGACATATACCTTGAGTTGGTCGCGGCATTCTCAAGTGGGCGCATTCGCTTGCTCGATGACGACCGGTTGTTGATGCAGCTTCGTGCCCTGCAGCGCCGCGTCAAAACCGGCGGGCGTGATGAAATCAGGAAACCAGACAATGGCCACGATGACTTGCCGAATGCGGCGCTCGGCGCGTTGTGGATGTCATCGCGTCACACCCGCGCAACGACCCAGACGGTTGCGAACTACTCAAGCCTGACGCTTGGCATTGCCGCCGAACTCGGGCCGATTCGCAGACTTTACGATTCATAACGGAGGATTGATGAGATGAGCACAAAACTGCAATTTGTTAGGTATCCACTTGAGGGCATCGCTGAAAACAAAGACGCCCAACGTCAGCTGAAGAAGTTCCACAAACTTTTCAAGCGCGGCGCGGTAGTGCCTGAAAGCGTGAAAACACAAGCCGATGCGATGTTCGCGGCGAAAGCGCGGGTGTCAATGGCAGGATCAATGTATCGCTTACCTGCCAACGAGGTGTTGACCCGCGAACCGCATCTTGGTCTGGCCTTCGCGTCATTTTTCCGCGATGACAATTCAGCGTTTAACGGCATCGAGTTTGTAGATGTAGATCAGGAGGAAACCGCCGATGACGCAAACTGATCCGATGGCGATCATCAATAACGCGCTCGGTTTCGGTATGCAGCGAGTCATCGAGAGTCAGCAAATGCCGTGGCCGAAGGATCGCATTGCAATCGACTTCGGTTGCCTCGACGGCGCACTGGAAGCCGCCGAGCAACTGGTCGAGACGCTTGGCCCGGATGCACGAGTTCCCGGCTCTCACGGTCAGACGGCGCAAATGTTGCGCGTGCAGGTGCTCTATGTTCTGACGAGAGCGAATGAATTTCGGCCCGTCAAACAGCGGAGGCAAAGCGCATGACCGACGAACTTTCAACGCGCCGACAGGTGCGGAACGCTGACCCATTTAGAGCGGATGCGCTGCGGGCGGTCGGGCCTGCTGAGGTGGCGAGGATTGACGCCGAATCCGCCGCAATGGTGGCGCGAGCCGAAGCTTACGAGCAACGAATGGTCGAGCAGTTCGCCGCGATCACTCCGCTGCGGGACAGCGAGGCTGGCATCGCCATGCTGACACATATCGCGAGCGTGATCGCGCTAGAAGCACTTCGCTGCGAGGCGCTCGGCGTGCCTGCGTCATCGTGGGAGGCGGCGCTGCGACGCTACAACATATTGAGTCGGGCAACGATTGAGATACTCAAAGCAGAATTTCTCCCACAGGAGGCAAGCATTTGATGAAGCTAAAGGATATTGAGATTTTTGCTAGTGGCGGGCCGTGGAACGGCCGCACATTCTCCGACGCTGACCTCGACGCGATGGTGTCAAGTTTCCACGAGTTGGGTTTGAGCGGTCGCGTGCCGGTGAAGATTGGGCATGTCGGGGATGGGCGTGACGATCAACCCGCAATGGGCTGGCTCGAATCGCTGCGGCGGGTTGGTGACAAGTTATTGGCTGACCTGTCAGACGTTGACGCAAAGTTAATTCAGGACGTGAAAGCCGGAAAGTTTCGGCATATTTCGGTCGAACTTTTGCAGGACGTTGAGCGCGACGGCGTGACTTATCCGTGGGCCGTTGACGGCATCGCAATTTTGGGCGCGGCTCGACCTGCGGTCAGTTCATTGGAGCGGCTCGACCGGCTGATCGCATCCGCATTGCCGGGGCTGGCATGTCGGGCGCGGTTTGCGTTCACGGCAGGCGGTGACGACGCCGCGACTCTGCGGGCGGAGGTTGCGCGGCTGCACCGCGAGATGATTGTGGCTGAATTCGACGGCGCGATTAAGCAGGGCCGCGTCTTGCCGCGTGATCGTTTTGCGTTTGAGCGTGCGCATCGCATGGGAGCACCTCCGACTTTGGAAGATGCGCGACTTTGGATCGCGGGCACGCCGCACGCGCCGCCGCTCAACCGTCCCGGCGTTCCGGCAGGCTACGTTGCGCCGTCGATTGGCGACTCGCTGCTACCCGGCACGCCACCGGACGCGCAGGTTGTTTTTATGACGCGGGAATCAATCGCGAAAAGCGGCGGCAGGCTGAGTTATTACCAAGCGCAGCGGGAAGTGCTGCAATCGAATCCCGAACTGGCTGAAAAATATCGGTCGCAACCGGGCATCAAGGAGCGGTAAAGGGTTGATCTCCCTCCCGGCAACTCTGCGCGAGCGTGCGCCTCATGCGTGCGGGTGCGCGGGTCGCCGGGACTTTTCCGCGCTGCCGGGGGCGGGCGTTGGGCGTGATCCCACTTTCTTGACGCTCGCTCGCTCCAGCGGTCACAAGGCCCGCAGCGGCCCGTTATGTCATGTCGAAGTTTGACCCTAGGCGGGCATAGGCGTACAAACCTCCAAGCGCGGCGTTCGTCGGCGCAATATTCAATCCAAGGCGACTGGAAGGGAGCAACGAACATGGAGAGGATATTTCTCACGACGGCCGCGCTCGCTGCGCTGGCGACGTTTGTCTCGCCGGCGCAGCAAGCAGTCGCACATGACGACACGCAGGTGGCGCGGACCGGGCAGACGGAGATTTATGACGCAAGCGGGTTGAACCGCGACGACGGGGGCCTTCAGAAAGGCGTCGTCTGGCCCGTTCCGCGTCTCAAAGACACTGGAAAAGGAACGGTCAAGGACAGGCTGACGGGGTTGATCTGGCTAAAGAATGCAAATTGTGGGGCTGGCGTCACAAACTGGCAAGGCGCCCTCAACTGGGTGGCGGAGCTCAATGCGAACGGTTCCATGAATGGCCAGCAGTGTGGTGACGTCAGTAAAGGGACAGGAGCCACGGCGACCCATGAAAAAGACTGGCGGCTGCCAAATCGTAACGAGCTTGACAGCCTCTTAGATCTGGGAACCACCTTTCCGGCCTTGCCAGCGGGCCATCCTTTTACGGATGTTCAGACTAACTACTGGTCGTCTACTACGTGGGCCTTCGCTTCTAGCTACGCGTTTGTCGTCTCTCTCGGCTACGGCATTGTGGCCCTCGACCAAAAGACGGGCAGCAACTCTTACAATGTCACTGCCGTGCGTGGCGGCTCCCCGCCAGACATCCGCACCAAGTACAAATTCTCGTACCGCTTCGCAAGCGGGGACGTAGTCACCGGCTCGTTCACCGGTACACCGGCCGGCAATCTCATTACCGGGTTGACAGACATTTCGGTCTTCATCAATGGCGTGCCTTTTGCCGGTAACGGCAACCTGCCCAATCTGGGTTGGATCTATAACCAACAGTTGCCTGGTAACCCGGGTACAGCCGTAGCATCTCTCGACGGCACCCAGAACTCCTTTCGCTTCTATGAATTAGGCTTTTCAGCACCCATCGGCAAGTCTTTCGAGAGCTATCCGTACTTCGGAGGGCCGACCACGTACGCTAGTTTCTGGGACGCCGCAAGGTTTGTTTTCGAGGGCACGGGTTGTAGTTGCTCTACTGCACCCTATGTCCCCGCGAACTGGTCGGTAACCGTCCGATAGCAACCGTCCATGCGAGCCAACCCCATCCGGTCCCTTCTTGTTTGAGTACGAAGAAGTCTATAAGTGCGCCCGGGACGAGGGCGGAAGCGCCGAAGATGCAGCAGATAATTGCGAGTAATGCAGATGGATCAGATTGCTTCGACTTAGGCTGAACCAAGCATCAGGCCCACTTGATAACAGCAAGCCCCTGCCCCGCGCCGGGGCTTCTCTTGGCGGGGCTACTTCAGCACACCCCGCAGATAGGGAAAAAAACAGACCCACGCTACCAATCACACCAACCCTGGCCCCGTGCCGGGGTTTCTATCTCTGCATCCACGTTGCGCCGTTGAGTGTCGGCACCGGCGGTCGCAAGGCCCACAGCGACCCGTTATGTCATGTCGAAGTTTGACCCAACGCAGTCAAGCGAGTACAAACCCCCAAAAGCGCGGCGTTAATCTGTGCAAGGGGATACAAGCGTGAAACACAAACTTCTGGCGATTCTCGCCGCGGGCCTGCTTGCTGGGCCGATGGCGGCAGACGCTGTCACGCTGACCTATACCGGGAACAATTTCGCTAATCTCCAGTCCTCGGGGCCGACGACACCGTCCGATCCATATACGACCGCCGATAAAATCACGGGATCGCTGCAGATCGCCGCGCCGCTCCCGGCAAATTTGTTGAACGCTAGTATTACGCCGACGTCCTTCACTTTTACGGACGGCATCTTTACCTTCACGGATGGCAATGCAACAAACACAACTTTCATATTCTCGACGAACGGTTCAGGTGAGATCGTCAATTGGATTGTAATAATCGAGAGCAACACCCCGACGGCGGGTGGCGGTACGAACAATTTTTTGAGGACATTGAAAGAATCTTTTTCACTAGATCTTGCGCAAGACATCCTCTGTGGTCCTGACTCTACTAACCTTGTGTGTGCTTTTGCTGGCGACCCTTTCTATCAACAACAGGGTTACGTCTCTGATGTGCCCGGCGCATGGATTATAGTTGATGCGGATTCCGACGGCGTGCCGGACGCCGCCGACCAATGCCCGGCAACGGTCATTCCGGAGAGTGCGCCGACCTTGGGTACGCTGAAGAAGAATCACTACGCGCTCAGGAGTGCCGTACCGAATGGTGCCGGCTTGGTGTTCTTCACCACCACGAACAAGAACAAGAACAAGACCAATTTTACCACCGCCGATACCGCTGGCTGCTCTTGCGAACAGATTGTGGCCGCACTCGGGCTAGGCGTAGGACAACTGAAGTATGGTTGTAGCAAGAGCGCGATGGAGGCCTGGATCATCGGCCTTCCCTGATCGCAACGCGCTCGATTGACTACGAAGCCCCGGCCCCTGCGCCGGGGTTTCCTTTACTGCATTCCGTACTTCTCGAACCCGCCGAACTGCGGCACCGGCGCTCTCACTTGCCAGTCCCCAATGCTCCCGCACTCCCTACATCGTGGCCTGCTGGCCTGTATCAGTCGATCCCCGATGCCTGCCGCTACCAGTGCGGCGAGGTCGGTCTTGGCCCACCGGCGGCAGCCAGGACAGTAGCACGCGAGGCCGTGGCCGTGGTCGAGCAAGCCGCGAAAGGTGCTGAGGTCGATGCGCTGCATGGCCTGAGCATGATGCGCCGGGAGGCTCACCGGATGAGCCTGCATATCTGGCGCGATGAACGAGAAACGGCAGCGTCTAATGAACGTCTAATGATTAGCCATTACCGGGCACGAAGGCCCGGAAATAGATCAGCTACTCGCTGCCGATCTTGATCTTCGCCCGCTTCCCGCGCACGGACTTGTTGTTCTTGTCGATGATCTTCTTGACAGTCCAGTACGACAGCCCGAACTGCTTGGCGAGTGCTTCGATTAGATCATCGTGCTTGCTCGGCAGGCGATCACGCCACTCGCGCAGTTCAGGATGATTTTTCACCAGCCTGTTGAGCGTCTTGCGCTCATCCAGTAGCAGCTGGTACGCCTGCACGATCTGGAAATCGCGCCCTGCCTTGATGACCGGACGCCCGCGCTTCACTTCGTCGCTCTCCGCGCTCGCAGGTCGGTCACGTTCGATGATGGTGCGGTGATGCCGAAGGTCGGCAGGTTCGCCCGGATCGTTTCGTGCACGTGCGACGGCGACAGGTGGCCGTAATGTTTCTCGACCATGCGCTGATCACGGTGGCCGAGTGCCGACGCGACATAGGCCGTTGGCGTTCCACGCAGGATCAGATGCGAGGCGTAGGTGTGCCGCAATTCATGAAACGTGCACGGCTCGATCTTCGCGGCGACGCAGGTGGCCCGCATCGTCCGACTGATCGGGTGCCGCTCCCACGGCTGGCCGTTCGCCATCGTGAACAACCGCTGATCCGATGCCTTGCCAGCGACGAGCGCTTGGAACAGCGCCACGCCCTGATCGCTGAGCGGTACGCGGCGCGGCTTGCCCGATTTCGTCAACGACGCCAGCACCGTCTGGGATCGTGCCTCGAAGTCGCCCGCCTTGAGGTTGGTAATCTCGGCCTGCCTAAGACCGGTCAGCAGCGCCACGTCGATCAACACCCGCAGATCGGCAGGAGCCGCGCTGCGCAGTCGCGCCGCTTCATCTTCCGAAAGCCAGCGCACCCGTGATGCGTCCACGCCTCGGAACTTCTTCAGGCCGCGCCATGCCTCACCGGACGCCAGCCGCTTTTCCTTGAGCGCCAGATTGAGCGCCGCCAGCAACGCGGTGGTGACCCGGTTCAAGGTCGATTGGCGCTTGCGCAGCTGCTCGGCAGGATCGCCCTGGCTCCCCTGCTCGCGCTTCGCCCGCCCTTTCCGCTTCGGCAGCTTGGCTGGCCGCTTGCGCTGCCGGTCGAGCGCCCACTTCTCCCACGCCCTGAAGTCATCCGGTGTCAGGGCATCGAGGCGCTTGCCGCGCAGTGGTGAACCGGGTCCGGTCGCGTAGGCGGTCAGCTTGATCTGGGTGTCCGCAGCGGTCTTACGATGCAGGCGCAGGAAGTCGAGGTACTCGCTGCAGGCATCCTCGACGGTGGCGAGCAATCCGGCCCGCTTCTGGGTCGCCAGCCCGGTCTCGGTCATCGCCCGATGAACGGCTTGCTTGTAGGACAGCACGGCCACGCCATCACCATCGGCATGATCGTCCGCAGTGCCGATCCCGGCTTCCAGATAGCGCCCGCCCTTCCAGCGCCGCACTACCCACGTGCCAGTGTTCACACCCCGCCGATATCCGACCGCCAGACCTTCATGGATCGCACGCCAGTAAGGTTCACGTCGTGCCTGAAGCTTCAACCGCGCTTCACGAGTCTCTAACCGGGCATCACGCCTGATCCGTGCCATGATTTACTCCTGTGATCCGGTTCGTTACCCACGCAAGGCTGTAACTTGTGGGTAACCAGTGGGAAACAAACCGGGGGATACCGCCTTTAACTGTCACAGCCTTGAGGATACGCCTAGACACAGGAAAAGGCCATATATAGCCGAGTATCAGGCTGTATCTGGTGGGAAGCAGGAGAGTCTAGGAGTGTCTACGAGTTAAGCAGTTCCAGCCCTCTCAAGGCTGGTACGAGGGTTCGAATCCCTCTGGGAGCGCCATCTTTTCAAAGGCTTAGACACGATCTCCAAGTCGGTGTCCAACAAATGTCCAATATTCTTGGACCTCGTGGTGCGTTGGATCGAACGCGCGATCACGTTCGCTGTGCACGGCAGTTGAATTCGCCTGCTTCGAATTGAACACCGAAGCGCGGATGGCTCGCAGGCTCACCCCTGGTTTCCGACTTTGCTGAAGGCGGCATTCTGTACCACTATCGCGTGCGTTCCTTAGGAGCCCGGCGCAAGAAGGGCGCACTTATGCAAACTCCGTTTGCGTGCGGTCAGGGCTCGGGTCTTGCGACCTCGCCCCGACACCCCCAGCTGGCGCCGTTATGGCGCGCCGAGCGGGTCCTTTTGGTTCCTCCGCTACGGCGCCGCGGCGACCCAGACGCAGCTATTGCTGCGTGCAGTTCCAGCCGCCGCGTTTCGCTGGCGTCTGGATCAGGTGTGGGTCGCCGGAGCCACGATGCGCATGTCGAGACTCAATTGCACGCATGCCCTCGTGCGCCCGTCGCGCCACCCGCCATTTGCATCCCGCAAATGGCATGCCGCCCCTCCGAATCGCATGCCGTGCCAGTCATGCCTGCTTGTCCGCCCGTAGCCATCTATCACTTGAGCGTCAAAGCGATCGGCCGCGCGAAAGGGCGTAGCGCCACTGCCGCAGCTGCGTACCGCGCCGCCGTCCGTATCCTCGATGAACGGACGGGTCTCGTGCACGACTACGAACGCAAGACCGGCGTCGCGCACACCGAGATTGTCGTGCCTGAGCAGAGCCCGGCCTGGGCGCGCGATCGGGATCGGCTGTGGAACGAAGCCGAGCTGGCTGAGCGGCGCAGAAACTCGACGGTCGCACGCGAGTTCGAGGTCACTTTGCCCACCGAGCTGGATTCTGGCCAGCGACAAGTGCTGACCCGGGACTTCGCGACAGAAATCGTGAACCGCCATCGCTGCGCCGTGGACATTGCCATACATGAGCCCGATCGGGAAGGCGACGAGCGGAATCACCATGCGCATCTGTTGCTGACCACCCGCCGACTCACGGAAAAAGGGTTTGCCGACAAGACCAGGGAACTCGACGATCTGAAGATCGGCGAGGTCGTTTTTTGGCGTTACCGATGGGCCGGAATGGTCAACGAGCACCTCGCTCCGGTTCAGCCTGAGTCAGCGACGGCTGAAATCGCTTGCGACTCAACTCCCAGATGTTTGGAGCACCCATCAATCAGAATCCAAGCTCATCCCACTTCTTTGCCTTCAGCTTCTCTCGAAGGTCTGATTCAAATGCCGCGATCTGAAGTCTTTCATGCAATCGGTATTTCTGTTTAACATGGATTCGCTGCTGCGCGATGTCGCAATAATCCATGAATTCACAACTGACAAGTACCCAAGCTTCGTAGAGTTCTGCGTTGTCGTTCGGAGTAACATTCGCGTAATACGATACAGCATGAGAGTACGCTTCTGGTTCACCGGTTCGAAGAGCTTCGCGAACGAGCGTCTTTAGCTCATCAGCATCGAAGTTCGGATAGCTCAATAGCGCGTCATAGCTTTTTGCAAGTGGCTCTCCTCCTTCCGCAGCCAAGTGCAGCCATTTGGTGATCTCGGCGTCAATGTCTGGCGCCAATGACCCGAATTCCTTGCACATCGTGTACCGGCGCTGAATTTCCTTAACCTGATCCTCGGTAAATTGGCTAGAGCGAATGGACTCAGCTAGCCGTTCCTCAGACTTTGGCGTCATTCTGCAAGTTTGGAGTGCTTGAGCGACGCGGTACTGGCTCCGAGAATTCCCAGCCTTGGCGAGCTCAATGTTCTGTAGGTACATTTCCAATGGCTTCACTGCAGACTTGCGGCTTCTGCGTGTCCGCGGTGCCGCCGACATCGGGGCGCTCCCCGGCGATTCTGCGGTCGCATTGGGACTCGATTGGATTTCTGGAACTGGGCCCAAATCCATTCCCGCAACCTGATCAGTCGGCATCGGAGCAGAAGTCTGTGACTTAAGAAAAAGATCGGCCCTCATCAGAAATAGGACGCCTGCGCCAACCGCGGCAATCACCAGTAACCCAAGCAGAACGCGCTTTTGAAACTGCATGACAGGCATTCTGGGCCGGACCAAGCGGCTATTGCAATACGGTGGAGCCCGCCATCGCCACGTTGCAATACGAAAAAATGAAATTGATCACCCGAATCGAAGGGAGCATGATCTCGTCGCAAATTGGCGTAGCGGGCCATGACTCCTGACGTCGACATTGGGAAAGGCGGCCACATGAAAACAATTAGTAGAATTCTGTCCGGGTCATTTGCCGCTCTAATTGCGGGGGTTGTGTTGGCCGGACTGGCGGTGAATGCGTCCTACAGCGGAGAGGACGCAGATTCAGGAAGCATCCAAAACAGCGGCTACACGGGGTTCCTGTTCGAGCTGAACCGGGTCGTTGAATTCTGTTTTACCAACAACGTTTGCGCCTTGTTTAAGCACATATCTCAGACCAGTTCATTGCAGTGGTCCAGGGTAAGTGGTCCGTACACCACGCAGACCAATAATGCCGAACCTACTTGCAACACCTTACCTGAGTACATGTGCTGCGTTGCGGGCAAGTGGGAACGACTACCCACGTGGTCGTGGATCGGCTCGGGACCAGTGACGAATTTCGACGTCGACAAGAAATATTCAGATGCCACGACTTGGACGGACATGACTAACGGAACCGGGCAGACCCAGTGCGTGCCAGTGACCCCGGTACTATACAAAACGTTGCAGATTCGCATACGCACCATTACGCCGGCCGGCAATAGCGGCTGGTGCATGATGTCAATTCCCGGCGCGCCTTGTTCGCCGAACGGATGCCCGTAAACGATTAACAACCACTCTTATGGACAGCGAGGCAAACCCAATGACTTTTAAAAGTATGCTGAGATCAACGGGGAGTGCCGCGGTGCTTGCTGCCGTCGCACTAATTGCCTCAGCTCAATCGGGTGGTCCATTGATCGTACTCAAAGACGTCGATGGAAACGTAAGGCCCGATTCAATTGCGAATTTGGAGACACTTCGCGAATTGAGCACTGCTCCTACTGGTGTTCGGATCTGGGTCACTTTTACGGCAGAGTATGAGCCGGATTTCCTTCCGGGGACGCAGGAGTTCGAGAAGCAGCACAAAAAAATCGAAAAAATAAGGCAAAAGCTCATTTCTGATCTTGAAGAAATTGCTCCGTCCAGTAACGACTATGAGATCGCAACGATTGGTCCGCATTTCGCTGTGGTCACCGATTCAAACGGCATTGACTTTCTGATCTCAGAGACCAAGGTGACCCGAATTTTTGGACCCGCCTGATCGAGCGACGCGTATGTCGCTGGACCGTTGTCGCGAGTGCGGGTGTTTCGGGAAGTGGCAGCTACGGCCGCCCGTACCGCGGCTACGATCTACCCAGCCTTAAGAGGATTCTCGCCAAGCGCGGTAAACTGCTCGCCGATCTTGTCTACGATGTGGTCCGGGTAGCGTTGGACGTTTGGAAATACCGGCACAAGGACGCGTTAGCTCCCCCGTCCCGGACACAAGGAATAATAGATTATCCCGGCTGTAATCTCAGAGTCGCGCGCGACCGCAAGGCGCTAAGTCACGTTGCGTAAAATCATCTCCGTAGCCTTCGTACTTTCGATTCGACTTGCGCACCAATGGTCGGCAAATTTGCCCTGATGGCTTCCGCGACGTGCGAAGGCGCCAAGTGTGCATAGTGCCTATCGACCATCCGCGTGTCGGAATGGCCGAGCGCCTCGGCGACAATTGCGAGCGACGTACCGTGCTGCACGAGCAGGCTTGCATAGGTATGCCGGAGCGCGTGAAAGCCAACGGGCGGTCTGATCCTGGCCGCCGCGCATGCGTCGGTCATTGGTCGTTTTTGATCTTGCACGCCCCAAGGCTCCCCGTCAGGGCGTGTCAGCAACAACGCGTTTGGCTCCCGCCCTGCGCTCATGGCCTCCAGGGCTGCCCGCCCCTCGTCAGTAAGTGGAATGCGCCGCGGCTTTCCGCTCTTGCTCTCGGCAATCAGCAAGTAGCCGGAGCGTGAATCGAAGTCTCCGACCCGCAGCGCTCGCAGCTCCCCCCATCGGGCGCCGGTCAATAACGCCGTTTCGACCACGCGTCGAAAGTCAGGCTCGCACGCATTCAGCAACCGGCCACATTCCGCCACCGTCAGCCATTGCACCCGAGCCGAATCCGCCCCCTTGAACCGGCGCAGATTCCGCCACCCGTCATCCGACGCGACCCGACCATCCCGGTAGGCTTTGTTCAGGCAGGCCTTCACGACGTTGATGATCCGATTCAATGTGGCCTTCCGGCGTCGCTTCTGTTCCATCGGGTCCACGCTGACAGAGCTTCCCCTGCCCGCTTTCTTGCGCCGTCCCTTTGGACGCTGCTTCTCTGCCCAGGTCAGCCAGCGATCGAAATCTCCCGGCTTGAGCGTCGAAACTTCACGGCCATCGAAGAACGGGACCAAATACGCACGAAGTTTCCATTCGGTGTCGCGCGCGCTTCTCGTGTGCAGTTTGGCCCACGCGAGGTAGTCCTCGACCGCTTGAACAACCGTGTACTGCCTTGAACGTTGGACTTCGGAAAGCTCGCCGCCCAGCTTTCCCGACGCTTGGTAGTAATTCAGGATGCTGGCGTTGTCTGCGTCGCTGTAATCATCCGCTTCAGCGAAGACTTCAGTCTCGTAGCCCTCGCCTGTGTAGCGGCGCACGAGCCAGGAGCCATTGGCAGCGCCCGTGCGCGGCTTTCGACGGCGGTAGCCTAGATGCACGCCCGCCTTGCCTGTCGGAGTCCAATAGGGCTTCTTACGCGGCTCCAGGCGCAATCGCGCCGCGCGTGTGTCAATGTTTCGCGGTCGGACCGAACGGGCCATACGATCGCTTCGGTGTCCAACAGTGTCCAATATACGGGGGCGTATTGTGCCATACGCCAATGGACAGTAGTAGACAAATCAGCTACTTTACCGGCACTTTGAGAACATGCCGGAATACGCGGCTGAACAGCTAAGACGCCCTCTCAAGGCTGGTACGAGGGTTCGAATCCCTCTGGGAGCGCCATTAAATCAATAACTTATGTATAGCCCGGTACGGAAATACGGACTCCGTACGGAACGTTGCGCCAGGATTCTGCAATCGGTCACATGGCGTCACTAGCAATTCTCTAACGCCCAATCTTCCGCAGAGTATTGGCGCTGGGCATAGCCCACGAGGTCTGCGTAATTAGGCCGCCGCGAAGTCTCAGACGAAAGTCTGAGCCTTTGTCGTTACAGGGCCGTTGCCGTTCAGTGGCCATATTCCCGACGAGGCATGAGCAGGTAACGCTTGACGTTACTAATGTGATGCGTTACCATTCGCCGCCATGATCGAGTCATTCAAGGACAAGGAGACGGAGAAGGTCTGGAATCGCGAGTTTTCCAAGAAGCTGCCGCACGATATTCAGGAACGAGCGTTGATGAAATTGCAGCAGTTGCACGCGGCCGGCGAACTGAAGGATCTATCGATTCCAGCCTCGAACCAATTGGAGCCCATGAGAGGCAATCGCAAGGGCCAGCACAGCATCCGGATCAACATGCAATGGCGCATCTGTTTCAAGTGGAATGAAGGGCACGCCGAGGATGTCGAGATTACGGATTACCACTGAGAATTGGAGAGACGGCTATGGCTACAAAAAAACTTAAACTCGCCCACCCGGGCAAGATTCTGCGCGAGGAGTTCATGGAGCCTGTGGGCCTGTCGGCCTACGCACTTGCCAAGGCGCTTGAGGTGCCGCTACCGCGGGTAAATGACATCGTGCGCGAAAAGCGTGCGATCTCCCCCGAGATGGCACTGCTCCTGTCGGCGTACTTCGGCACGACAGACGGCTACTGGATCAACCTGCAGGCACACTACGATCTGGAAATGGCCAGAGACCGTGTGGGTAAGCACGCCGCGCGCATTCAGCCTCATCCGCACGACGTGAGCGGGGCGTTGCTGGCAGTCTGACCTTCTCGGCGCGAGCGAAGCTGTTTTCAGGGCGCTAGAAGGCAGGCGAAGTGCTCAGAAAGCTAGAATCATGCTAATTTTCAGCAAGAAAACCGTCGCATCAACTCCGTTGTCGGACTTCATCCGGAATGCTCCTTCCGGGGAGAAAAAGAAAGTGTACGCAACGGTCTTGAAGCGAGCAGCAGAAATGCAGCACGAGGTAGTCGTTCGCGTTGAAAAAGCGCGGCGCGCTTCCGGCTGAGTCGCCAACGCCTTCCCCGCTCCGGGGTTGCTGTCACTGCCTCCAATTTCGTGCCTTTCACGCCACTAATCGCTCCCGCTACTCAAAAGCGGGAAGACGTCGCATGTTGAACAGCCCCGGCTTCTTCGGAGACTTCCGAGTGTGAGTCACGACGCCATGGCGTGAGACTTGGACACACTGAATGCCGATGAGACTTGCGTGCTATCAGACATCAATTCTGCCGCATAACATCCCCGACGCGCGGCACTACAGACTGAAGTCATCGTCGGGTATGTCGTGGCCTTTCTGTCGGCTCGGGATAGCCTCCGTGGCTTCTTCCTGGCCCTCATCCATGCCCTTCCCCGCCTGTTGCTCGCGGTACTCGAGCCAGTGCTCGCGCGCGGCCTCGCGCCTCTGTTCGATTGTCTGCTTCGGACCGGCTTCCGCTCGCATGGCTGCCCACTGGCTCAGACCGGTGTTGCGGGTCGCGAGCGCGGCCCGGATGTCGGTCGACAATTCAATGATTGAGCGATTGACTTGCTCGATTTCGCGCTGCAGCCGTCCGATCTCGGCGGCGAGTTCAAGCCGCGCCTGTACCTCGGCCTTGATCCGCTCTCCGACCTCGGTCGCGATCCCGCGGCGCTCCATGCCGCTAACAGCTGGGCCCAGATGGACGGTGGGTTCCAGCTCGATGCCTTGGGCTTCCAGGCTCCGGTGATCGATCCGGGCCTCGTGGCCAAGCGTCTGTAGTTTCCCGTTGGCGAGTACCGCCCAGCGCTCGCGGATCTCGGCGATCTCCTCCTTGCCAGAGCCGAGTCCCCGCTTCGCCCGGTCGGTTTCGGACCACTCGATCGAGGTCTTGGCGCCGAGGCCGGTCGCCTC
>Ga0315273_10003946_pt1 | contig 18005 bp, 14 predicted proteins | sample YL17G02_0_MG_FD_205753 | JGI IMG/M metagenome (GOLD analysis project Ga0315273, IMG submission 205753) | Sediment microbial communities from Yellowstone Lake, YNP, Wyoming, USA - YL17G02_0 | ecosystem: Environmental > Aquatic > Freshwater > Lake > Sediment | place: USA: Wyoming | collected...
GCCGAGGTAGCCGCAGGCCAGGGAGGCCGCAAAGGCAAGATAGGGGTTTGAGTCAGCACCCGGCACGCGGTTCTCAACCCTCAGGTTGGCCGGACTTGAAGCCGGCACGCGCAAGGAGACAGTGCGATTGTCATGGGCCCAATGCACATTGGTCGGAGCATCTGACTCAGGCACCAGCCGGCGGTAGGAGTTCACGTTCGGCGCACAGAAAGGCAGCGCTGCCGCAAGGTAACGCTGCAGTCCGCCGATGTGGTTGAGAAACAGCTTGGTAGGCTTTCCTTCCTTGCCGGAAAAAACATTCTTGCCGGTCTTCACGTCTAGTACCGACTGGTGAATGTGCATGGAGGATCCCGGCTCATTCTCGTGGGGCTTGGCCATGAAGGTTGCATACATATCATGCTTGAGGGCCGCCTGGCGCACGGTGCGCTTGAACAGAAACACCTGGTCGGCAAGCTCCAGAGGATCGCCATGGTTGAAATTGATTTCAAGCTGGGCTGGCCCTGCTTCGTGGGACAGGGTGTCGACGTCAAGTTCCTGTACTTCGCAATAGTCGAAAATATCCTCCACCACGGGATCAAAGTCATTGGCGGCGTCAATGCCATAGGCCTGGCCACCCGATTCCTTGCGCCCCGAGCGGCCTATCGCGGCCTCTAGAGGGTAGTCAGGATCGAGGTTCTTCTTGCACAGATAAAATTCCAGTTCAGGCGCCACTACAGGTCGCCAGCCCTTGGCCTTATAGAGTGCTAGCACTCGCTTCAGGACATGGCGCGGGGAAATCTCCACGGGTTCGTCGTTTAGGTGAAAGGCATCGCAGATCACTTGCGCGGTAGGCTCGGTGTACCAGGGAACAAGCCGGGTGGTATCGGCATCCGGCTCCATGTAGATATCGATGGCACTGTCGCTCACGGCGGCCGTGTCAGACACGAAACGGCCGTTGATCGTCAGTGTAAATACTTCCTCGGGAACGCGGAGGCCGCGCGATTTCTGCCCGGAGAGAAATTTCTTAGGAGGCAGGATCTTGCCCCGAGCGGTTCCTGACATATCAGCGACCAGGCACTCCACTTCGCTGATCCGGTTGGTCTGGATAAATTCTTCAAACGATGAACGCGACATGACACCCTAGGAACTGTTGAATCTAAGCCAGTGTAGCGCGCCTGCTTGACGTTACAAAGGGGGGGCCGCTAAGCTTAATTAATGCCAAAATCCATCGATTCACTCTCCTACTACCAGGCTACCGCAAATGACCAGATCACCGGCGAAAGCCTCAAGGGAGAGGTTAATGCGGATGTTTGCGTGGTCGGTGCGGGCTATACGGGCCTGTCCGCCGCCCTTGAACTTGCTAGCGCAGGATACAAGGTGGTTGTGCTGGAATCGGAGACCATTGGCTACGGGGCGTCGGGCCGCAATGGTGGGCAGATTTGCACTGGGTTTTCCTCCGGTCATCAAAAAATCGTGAACCAGCTCGGCAAGCAGGATGCGCGCAAGTGCTTTGCCCTCGCCGAAGAGTCCAAGGCGCTTCTCAAACAGCGCATCGCTGATCATAGAATTGATTGCGACCTCACCTGGGGCTACATGCATGTCGTTCCCAAGCCGCACCTGGTTGACGAGCTTAAGTCCTGGCGCGACGAGTATGCGGAACTTGGCGTTTCCGGCATCAGCTTACTCGACAAGCCCGAACTCGAGAAGAAGCTGGGTAGCACAATTTACCATGGCGCCTTGCGCGAAAGCGATGCAGGCCATTTGCACCCCTTGAACTACTGTCTCGGCCTTGCACGCGCCGTCATCAAAGCAGGTGCCACCATCTACGATAATTCGCGGGTGACGGATATAGACACCGGCTCTGCACCTTCGGCCACCACGACGAGGGGCAAGGTTAAAGCGAAATTCATGGTGATCGCCGGCAATGCCTATCTCGGCCGCACGGTAAAAAGCCTCTATGGCCGCGTCATGCCGGTTGCCAGCTACATTATCGCAACTGAACCCCTGGGCGAGAACCGCGCCAAGTCACTGATTGCGGACAATGAGGCGGTGGCCAACACCAATTTCATTGTTGACTACTATCGCCGCTCGAAGGACCACCGCATGTTGTTTGGTGGCCGCGCTAGCTATTCAACCTTCGAGCCGCCAAGCCTAGCCACTTATATGCGCCCACGCATGACCCATGTGTTTCCGCAGTTGAAGGATGTGAAGATTGACTTTGCTTGGGGCGGCTATATCGCCATCACCTCCAACCGCGTTCCCGACTGCGGAAGACTTTCACCCACCGTCTATTACACCCACGGATACTCCGGCCAAGGAGTAGCTCTGTCGGGTCTCTATGGCAAGCTCATGGCCGAGGCCATTCGCGGAACCGCCGAGCGCTTTGACCTTTTAGCCAAGGTTAAGCACCTCCCCTTCCCCGGCGGCCCGGTACGCACGCCGATACTGGTGGCCGCGATGATGTACTACCGGATCAGGGACGCGCTGAGTTAAGCCATCCCATTTTGTATCAGGCTCAGTCCTTCATCTTCTCCGCGCGTGCCCCGCGTTGCCAGGCTCTTAAGCAGATGTATTCCATGACCAGGGCAGCTGCTGCGCCTGAGGTGATTTCGGCGTGGTCGTAGGGGGGGGATACTTCCACCATGTCCATGCCGATGAAATTGGTATCGGTAAGCTTGCGGATGACTGATGCGGCCTGGTAATAGGTGAGGCCGCCGGGGATCGGCGTTCCGGTTCCCGGGGCCGCCGACGGGTCGAGACAGTCGATGTCGAAGGTGAGATAGGCCTTGGATTTGCCCACTTTTTTCGTGATGATCTTTGCGAGGTCCTCTGCTGACCTCGCATGCACCTCATCGGCGTAGATGATGCGGAAGCCCATGGTGGTTTCGCCAGCGAAGGTGGTGCGGATGCCGAGTTGTACGGACTTGTGCGGGTCGATCAGGCCTTCCCGCACGGCGTAACCAAACATAGTGCCATGGTCGATGCGGCCGCCATCATCCACCTCCACATCGCGGTGGGCGTCGAAATGCACCAGTGCGAGGGGACCATGTTTCTTGTGATGGGCCTTGAGCAGCGGGTAACTGATATAATGGTCGCCACCGAGTGAAATCATTTCGGCATTGGAATTCAATATTTCGGTGGCGTGCGCTTCCAGGGTTTTCGGGAAGTTTTCCTTTCGGCCCCAATCAAAGAAGCAGTCACCGTAGTCGATTACCCCTAATGTTTCGAAGGGATCAAACTTCCAGGGCCAGAAGGGACCCCAGGCATTTTCGGCAGAGGCCTTGCGAATGCCTTCCGGTCCCATGCGCGTACCCGAGCGGTGCGAGACGGCCTGGTCAAATGGAATGCCGGTGATAGCGATATCAACACCTTTGAGGTCGCGGGTATATTTGCGGCGCATGAACGAGAGAGCGCCGGCATAGGTTGACTCCCACTGGGTTCCCATGATGCTGTCCCGACGAAAAGCCTCATCACCCGGCTTGCGGGACATTTTATCCATGTTGATTGCCATGACCTACTCCGTAAGAACGATTGAATCGTCGGGGGCCCAGGATACCCAGATGTTCTGACCGCGTTCAACACCGGCGCCGCCGGTGCGGGTATCGTTCTGCACATTCACCTGGAGGTCGATGTCGTCGGCGGTGGAAACGACCACATGGCTGGTATCGCCGTAATAGGCTACGTCGCGCACCTTGCCCTTGACCGTCATGAGCTTGGCGCCAGCGGGTTTTTCCTTGGTGAGCTTGAGCTTTTCAGGACGCACGGCAATGGCGATCGCATCGCCACAGGTCTTGTCGGTGGAAACGCTCATTTTGCCCAGGCCCTTGGCCTCGCAGATGAGGTCCTTACCCTTGCGGCTCATGACCTTGGCATCGATGAGGTTCACTTTGCCGATAAAGTCCGCCACGAAGCGCGTCTGGGGATGTTCATAGAGCTCGGACGGTGTCGCAATCTGCTGGACTGCGCCCTTGTCGAGAACCGCAATGCGACTGGCCATGGAGAGTGCTTCGTCCTGGTCGTGTGTGACGATGATGAAGGTTATGCCGACGGTTTCCTGCAGGCGAGTCAGTTCCATGCGCATGTCATCACGCAGCTTGGCGTCAAGTGCCGACAGCGGCTCATCCAGTAGCAATACCTTGGGCCGCTTTACCAGGGCTCGGGCCAGAGCCACGCGCTGACGCTGGCCCCCCGACATCTGATCCGGCTTGCGCTTGGCAAGATGAGGGAGCTTGACCATCTCAAGGGCTTCGGCGGTCCGCCTTTTGGTTTCATCTTCGGCAACACCGGTCACGCGCAGGCCGTAGGCCACATTGTCCTCCACTGTCATGTGGGGGAACACGGCATAGGACTGGAACACCATGTTGGTAGGGCGCTTGTTGGGCGGTGTAAGCGCCATGTCCTCGCCACCGATCATAATTTGCCCCTCGGTCGGAGTTTCAAGGCCGGAGATCATACGAAGCAAGGTGGTCTTGCCGCAACCTGATGGGCCTAGCAGGGCAAAGAATTCATTCTGGGCAATGTCAATGCTGACATTGTCGACAGCGATGACGCCGCCCGGAAATTTCTTGCTCACGCCACGAATGGAAACGATTGGTTCAGTCATCATCAACCTTTGCCAGATTTTTCTGGGGCTTGCAATTTCATGGCAATGATTGTTGCCACCACGGTAATCACAATAAGAACGGTAGAGGCCGCATTGATCTCGGGCGATACACCACGGCGCACAAGCGAATAGACTTTCACCGGGAAGGTCACGGTTTCAGGGCCCGAAGTAAAAAATGTAATAACGAAGTCATCCAGGGACAAGGTGAAGGCCAGCAACGCACCCGCCACAAGGCCCGGCATCATGAAAGGCACGATCACCTTCCAGAAAGTTTGCCATTCGCTGGCGCCGAGATCCTTCGAGGCCTCCTCAAGCTGGCGGTTGAAGCCAACGAGGCGCGAGCGAACCACGATGGTAACAAACGGGAAGCAGAAGGCTACGTGGGCGATTACGATGTTTGCAAGATTTAGTGGCCATGGCATGGCGACAACGAAATTCATCATGCCCGACACATTGAAAAACAACAGCAGCGCCACGCCCATGCAAATCTCGGGGATGACGATGGGCAATCCCATGAAGGCTTCATAGGTCCCCTTTCCAAAAAAACGGAAGCGCCACAGCATGACCGCGACCATGGCGCCGATGATGGTAGAGATGATCGTGGCGATGAAGGCAATGGTGAGGGAATTGGTCATGGCCTCGATCAGAGCGCTGTTGTTCCAGGCCTTAGTGTAGTTATCCAGAGTAAAACCACGCCAGACGACACCGCGCTTATCGGTGTTGAAGGAAAAGGCAATGAGCGTGATGATCGGCACATAGAGCATGATGTAGATCACGATGAAGAGGATCTTTAGCCACAGCCTACTGCCATAATCAAGGGGGCCGGAGCCTGGTTTCGGCTGGGTGGCCATCAAACGTCCACTCCCCTGCTGCGGCTAGCTATGAAGGCTCGCAGCATGAGGGCCGCGAAGGTGGCAAACATCAGCATGAAGGAAATGGCGGCTCCAAAGGGCCAGTCGTTGGCTGCCTTGAATTGCCGTTCGATGACATTGCCGATCATCACGGCATTGGCACCGCCTAAAAGATCGGGAGTAAGAAACGAACCGAGGCAGGGAATAAACACAAGGATGACGCCGGTAACGATACCCGGCATCGTAAGCGGTACGGTGACCTTCAGGAAAGTTGTGTACTGCGAAGCGCCGAGATCAAGGCTGGCTTCGAGGAAAGACTTGTCAAGCCGCTCGATGGTTGCATAGAGCGGCAACACCATGAAGGGCATGTAAACATAGACCAGGCCGAAGATCACTGCGAAATTGTTATAGAGCATTTCGTAAGGGCCAAGCCCCACGGTTCCCAGCGCGAGATTCACGTAGCCTTGTGTGCGGAACACCGCAATGAGCGCATATGTTCTGATCAGTAGGTTGATCCAGAAAGGCAGCACCACCAGCATGAGGAGAATTGGCTTCCACCGCTCTGGCGCAAAGCAAATGCCGAAAGCGATTGGGTAGGCAGTGACAAGGCACAGCACCGTAGCAATAGCACTCACCCAGATGGTTTTCCACATGATGCCAAGGTAGAGGGGGTCCAGCGAGCGGAGATAGTTTCCAAAGCCGGTGAAATAGTCATACTCGGTGATGGACATTTCACCATTGATGATGGCCTTACCCCCGAAAGACATGATGAACAGGAATGCGAGAGGAACTACAAAAAACATGACCAGCCAAAATGTACCCGGCCCTGCAAGCGTCCAAAAGACGTTCTTATTGTCTTTCCAATTGTCCAAAACGGTAACGCTCCCCGCTAGCCCCGATTGTTATTCTAGGATGCTAGCGAATAGAGGCGGTAACAGCAAGCCGCCATCACCGCCCGTTGAAATCGTCTCTACGCGGCCTGAATCTTGGTCCAGATTTCGTCTCGCATTTTTTGGATTTCCTCACCGAGGTAAATGGTGTTTTCACACTTGGTGAGAACGTCCTGGGGCGGATAAATTGCCGGGCTGCCCGTGTATTCGGGCGGCATCAGCTTCTTGGCCGCAGCGTTTGGCGTTGCGTACTGAACCGTTGTGGCAATCTTCGAGCCATTCTCAGCATCAAGAATGAAGTTGAGGAAAACATGGGCATTGCCAGGATGCGGTCCATTGACCGGAATGGCCCAGGTATCCTCCCAGATATTGGTGCCTTCCTTTGGCACTATATAGTTCAGATCCTTGTCCTCGACCATGACTTGCGCGATGTCGCCGTTCCATTCTTGACAGACCACCACTTCTCCTGAGGCCAACAAGTCCTGGCCATTGTCGGGCGCAAAGACCTTGATGTTCTTCTTCTGGGCAACCAGAAGGTCTTCGACCTTTTTCAATTCCGCCGGATCGGTTGAGTTGAATGAGAAGCCGAGATACTTTAGCGCACAACCCAGCACATTCTGGGCATCGCCCAAAACCGAGATCTTACCGGCGTATTTGTCGGAGTCAAAAACCGTCTTCCAGCTGTCCAGCATGCCGCCTTCAACAGCCGATGTGCGGAAGCCGAGGCCGATGGTACCCCACATATAGGGGATGGAGTATTTGCGGCCAGGATCAAACTTCGGATCAAGGAAGGCCGGATCAATGTTGGACATGTTGGGGATCTTCGAATGATCGAGGGGTGTGACCATATTGGCCTTCACCATGCGCTCCAGATAGTCGTTGGACACCACCATGGCATCATAGCCAGGGTTGCCTGCCTTCATCTTGGAGAACAGCTCATCCATGTCGGCGAACAGGTCCATCTTGGTCTCGATGCCGGTGGCGCCATTGAAATCGGCGAGTGTGGTTTCGCCGATGTAAGTGTCGTAGTTATAGAGATTCAGCTTCTTTTCTTCTTCGGCTTGCGAGAAGCGCGGAAGGAATGTGATGCCGGCAATCAAGGCACCCGTACCTTTCAGCAGGGTGCGCCGGCTTGGGGCGAAACGAGGTTGGTAAATAGACATGAACGCTCTCCAGATCTTGGTTATTTGGGTTACTTGCGGTGGTTTTGTCAATTTATGTAACTAAATCAACTAAATTCGTTGTCATTTACATTTCTTGCTTTACGTCGGCATAGGTTGCATCAAGGGCGACCCGGGCCAGACCAACCATTTCGTCGATTTGTTTCTTTGTAATGACGAAGGGCGGTGCCAGGACCATGGTGTCCCAACAGGCCCGCATCACAAGGTTATTCTTGAAACAGTGATCACGGCAGATTGTTCCCACCCGCCCTGAGTCACGGAACCTTGCCCTCGTCTTCTTGTCCTTGGAAAGCTCAATGGCACCGATGAGGCCTACGGACCGGGTTTCTCCCACGATGGGATGATCCCTGAGGCTCGCAAGGCCAGCCGCAAAATAGGGGCCGAGTTCAGCTACGCGCTCCACCAGTTTTTCATCCTGCAGGATTTCAATGTTCTTGAGAGCCACAGCCGCCGCCACCGGATGGCCCGCATAGGTCATGCCGTGGTTGAAATCGCCACCGAACTCGAAGAAATCGTCGGTCAGGGTATTGGATATGGCAACGGCGCCGATGGGCAAGTAACCCGACGACAGCCCCTTGGCCATGCACACGATATCGGGGTCAAAACCAAACGTTTCAAAGCCGAACATCTTGCCGGTGCGGCCAAAACCACAAATGACCTCGTCGGACACGATCAGCACGCCATATTTGCGGCAAATGCGCTGCACTTCTGGCCAGTAGGTCGTTGGCGGGATCAGAACGCCCGCCGCACCCTGGATGGGTTCACCCACAAAGGCTGCCACGTTTTCTGGCCCGACCTCGAGGATCTTCTTTTCCACCTCGGCAGCGGCTTCCAGGCCAAAATCCTCCAGCAACTTGTCGCCACCGAAATCATACCAGTAGGGCTGCTGCACGTGGTGGAAGCCAGGCAGGCGGGTTCCGCCCTGGTCGTGCATTCCCGTCATGCCGCCAAGATTTGCTGCCACCATGGTGGACCCATGGTAGCCGCGGTGGCGGGCAATGAAGTGCTGGCGGTAGGGCTTGCCCTTCAGCTTCCAGTAGTGACGCACAAAGCGCACCATAGTGTCGTTGCATTCAGAACCGGAATTGGTGAAGAAAATCTTTTGGAACCGCTTGGGCAAGAGTGACGAAATCTTGGTGGCAAGTTCGGTGGCGGGCACGGTCGTGGTTTTGAAAAAGGTGTTGTAATAGGGCAAATCCAGCATTTGGCGGTAGGCAACTTCTGCCAGTTCCTTACGACCATAGCCCACATTCACGCACCACAGGCCGGACATGCCGTCGAGGATCTTGTTGCCCTCGCCGTCCCAGATATAGATGCCGTCAGCTTGCGTGATGACGCGGGGACCGCCTGCGGCGTGGAAGGCCTTGTGATCGGTGAAGGGATGAAAATGATGCTCGATGTCGTGTTGGACGACTTCAGCAATATTAATGTTCTTTTGATGCACAACCATAGGGTGTCTCCAGTTTCAAAAAATCTACACGAAATTCGGAATGAAGAGACGACTAAGGCTTGAACCCGATACGGGCGCAATTGACCATGACTACGTCATGGAGAGTGCGCGACCAGATTGGCAGTATAACTCCCGCACGCGTGATGTGACAGCACATGCTTAAAGTATACATTATTGGCCATTTTTAGCAACTGCCGCCTGGTCCAGCCATGAATTGCTTGCAGATTTGCAAATTATACGTTCATATTGCATCGCAATAGCGAGAATGACTAGGCGATGAGCTTCAATGAAATGTTTGCGCCAAATGGAATTGTCCGGGAACCTTACACCCGCATAGACAAATGGCTCAAGAAACTCGGCAAGGAAGACATCGAACGGGCTTTACGCGAATCCGAGGCGCGCTTCCGCCGGCAAGGCATTACCTTTGCCGTCTATGGCGATGACAAGGCCTCCGAACGCCTCATCCCGTTTGATATCGTGCCGCGCGTTTTCGCCGCCAATGAATGGCGCAAGCTGTCGGCTGGCATCGAGCAGCGGGTGCGTGCCATCAATGCCTTCATCCACGATCTTTACCACCGCCAGGAGATTCTACGGGCGGGACGAATTCCGTCAGACTTCATCATCCAGAATGAAGCCTTTGTGCCGGAAATGGTGGGGGTGAACCCGGCTCGTGGCATCTATGCCCACATCATGGGCATCGACATCGTACGAGTGAACGAAAACGAGTTCTACGTACTGGAAGACAATTGCCGGACCCCATCGGGCGTGTCCTACATGCTCGAAGACCGGGAAGCGATGATGTACCTGTTCCCCGAGCTTTTCGCGCAGCAGAGGGTGGCCCCGGTTGAAAATTACCCCATCACCCTACGCAAAACCCTGGAAAGCGTTGCTCCAGAAACAACCAACAATGAGCCAACCATCGTTGTGCTCACGCCCGGCATTCACAACTCGGCATTTTTCGAGCACGCCTTCCTTGCCGATGAGATGGGCTGCGAGCTTTGCGAGGGCGATGATTTGTTTGTCTCGGATGGCTGGCTTTACATGCGCACCACCCAACAGCCGCGGCGGGTAGATGTGGTGTACCGGCGCATTGACGATGCCTATCTTGATCCCCTCGCCTTCCGGCCGGATTCGAGCCTCGGAGTTCCTGGCATATTCGATGTTTACCGGGCCGGCCGTGTGACCCTGGTCAATGCGCCCGGCACCGGGGTTGCTGACGACAAATCGATTTACACCTTTATGCCTGACATTATTGAATTCTACACTGGTGAAAAATCGCTACTCAAGAATGTGCCGACCTGGCGCTGTTCCAATACCAGTGACCTCAAATATGTACTTGAGCATCTTGCCGAACTGGTGGTGAAGGAGGTGCATGGCTCTGGCGGTTACGGCATGCTGATAGGACCAACTTCGTCCAAGACGGATATTGAACTGTTCCGGGGCAAGATAGAGGTGCACCCCTCCAACTACATCGCCCAACCCACCCTTGCCCTTTCCGCCGTGCCGACGTTTACAGACTCGGGCGTAGCCCCGCGCCATGTGGACCTTAGGCCCTTTGTGCTGTCAGGTGACCAGGTGCGCATTACTCCCGGTGGCCTCACACGCGTAGCTCTCAAGGAGGGTTCACTGGTGGTGAATTCCAGCCAGGGTGGCGGCACCAAAGATACCTGGGTTCTGGAGGATTAGGCCATGCTGGGGCGCACCGCCTCCTCACTGTACTGGATGTCACGCTACGTGGAGCGGGCAGAGAACATGGCGCGCCTCCTTGAGGTGGGTTACCGTATCTCGCTCATGCCCGGCGCCATCGAGGGTCACCGGGACGAGTGGCGCTCCACCCTTACCAGTGCGGCCTGCGAAGAAACCTACTCCGAAAAACATGATGAAATTGGCGGTGCCAAAGTCATTCACTTCCTGCTGTTTGACGAAAGCAATTCTTCCAGCGTAAAATCCTGCCTAAAGGCCGCGCGCAACAATGGGCGGGGTGTGCGTACAGCACTTACCCGCGACGTATGGGAAAGCCTCAACTCCACTTGGAATGAGTTGGCACTGATTGACCCTGCCCACATCACTGCGGACCGCCTGCCCGGCTTTCTCGAATGGGTGAAGCAGCGCGCGATGGCCTTCCGTGGCGCATTGCTTGGCACCATGCTGCGCAACGATAACTATTATTTCAGCCAGTTGGGCAACTTCATCGAGCGGGCTGACAATACTGCCCGCATTCTGGACGTGAAGTATTTCATCTTGTTGCCACGCCCCAGTGATGTGGGCAGTGATCTCGACATGCAGCAGTGGGCGCAGGTCTTACGCTCCGTATCGGCGCACCGCGCCTATCGCTGGTTCTACAAGGACAGCCGCTACAAGCCCTGGCTAGTATCCGAATTCCTGATCCTCAAAGAGGAGATGCCAAGGTCACTGTTGTTTACCTATCATTGGGTCAACGTGGCACTGGATGGTCTGGCCGAACTCTATGGCAGCCATTACGACTGCCATGACATTGCGGCTGACACCTACAGGCGCCTCAAGAGGGGCAACATGGAGCAGATATTCCAGAACGGCCTGCATGAATTCCTGCAGGACTTCATGAATTCCAACAATGCCCTGTCCCAGAGCATTGCAACCAACTTTAACTTTCCGTGACCTGATGCGCATCCATATCCGCCATGAAACACTTTACACCTACGAAGCGCCACTGAGTTATTCAGTGCAGCGGCTATACCTCACGCCGCAGAATTTTGCGACCCAGAAGACTGTGAACTGGCGGATCGATGCGCCCGGCATGAACGGCGCCCTCAGCTACCTGGATGGATTTGGAAACCTCATTCATCTCATCACTTTCCAAAATACTACAGGCCCCGTCAGCGTGGTGGCTGAGGGAGTGGTGGATGTCATCGACGCAACCGGCATCGTCAGGGGTCTTCTCTGCCCTGCTCCAGAAGCCATTTTCCTCCGCCAGACTGAAGCCACCCGGCCAAGCCCCGCAATGCTTGAGTGGATTGACCGCACCAATGCTGCAAGCGACAATAACAAGTTGAGTCTGCTGCACCAGTTCATGGCAGAAATCGCAGATGCCGTGGCCTATGAGGTCGGCACCACTGACGCCGGGACCACGGCAGCCGAGGCCTATGCAGCAGGCCGTGGCGTGTGCCAAGACCATGCCCATATATTTCTAGCTGCAACGCGCCACCTCGGCATTCCGGCACGCTATGTCACGGGCTATCTGGCGCTGGAGGGTGGTGAATCCGCGAGTGCCAGCCATGCCTGGGCGGAGGCGCTGCTGCCTGACCTTGGCTGGGTTGGCTTTGACCCTGCCAACCGCCGCTGCCCCACCGACCACTACGTACGCGTGGCCGGCGGCATTGATGCTAAGGGCATCACTCCGATCAAGGGCAGCCGCAAGGGTGGTGCTGCGGAAAAAATGACGGTGGAAGTCAATGTCGAGATTGCGCAACAATAACGCGGGCTGCGTTTCGGGGGATAATGCTGGATGACCTATTGTGTTGGAATGCTCCTTGACGACGGCTTCGTCATGACCGCTGATACCCCTGTCAATACAGGGGTAGGCAATGTGGGGAAATTCAAGAAGCTTCATACTTGGCAGAAATTTGGCAGCAGCCTGTTTGTACCGCTGATGGCGGGCAACCTCGCCGTCACCAAGATGGTTGTTAATCTGCTTGGCTAGAGAAAATTAAGGGTAAGTCCGTAAACGAAGATTTGTTTGCCACCAAGTCTATGTTCCAGGCCGCCTGCATCGTGGGCGGGCCATCCACGAGGTGAAGAAAATCGATGGTGAACCCGCTGTCGCCATCCAGCGACGCCTTCGCTTCTAGGTACATCTTTGCAGGCTAGATCGGTAAGGAAAGGCCGGAGCCTTTCCAGATCTATGCCGCCGACAATTTCATTGAGACGATCACTGACACACCGTTTTCCTGGATCGGCGAGCACAAGTACGGCAAGCCCATCCTCGGCCGCGTCGCATAACTACCACGAATCTGGGCGATGCAGCAAAGCTGGTGCTGCTGTCATTTGACTCCATGGTGCGTTTCAACCTGATCGGAGCATTGCCCATCGCCATACTCACCAACGAAACTGGCGCCCTGCAACTTCAACGCAGCAACGGCATCGGCCTCGACGACCCCTATCTCAGGATACTGTCGTCTGATTGGTCAAGGGCATTGCACTTGGCATTCGCGAGCATCGAGGCGCTTTACATCTAAATAGACTCAGTAGCCTGTTCACTTAGCTTCTGTCCCAACCCCACTCTCCATGGTCGGCCTCCGAGGCGACTACCCAGCGGTGCAACGCACTCTGAATCTGGGCGGTCGTCTCAAGGCCGACCATGGAGAATTTTTTCCCTCATGCAAAGGCCGCAGCCATCAGCCTCTTTGTATAATCCTCCCGAGGGTTTTCTAGCACTTCATCCGGGGTTCCCTGCTCCACCACGCGGCCGTCCTTCATGACAATGATGTGGTCGGCCATGGCGCGGACGACGGCGAGGTCGTGGCTGATAAAGAGGTAGGACAGGTTGTTGACTGTCTGCAGGTCACGCAGCAGGTCCACGATCTGCTTCTGCACCTGGCGGTCGAGCGCCGATGTTGGTTCATCGAGAACCACCAATTTCGGTTTCAAAATAATGGCGCGGGCAATAGCAATGCGCTGGCGCTGGCCACCCGAAAACTCATGGGGGTAGCGGTTGCGCAAGGCGGGGTCGAGTTGCACCTCTTCTAGGACCTGTTTCGCACGAGCGTCCCGTTCCCGCGATGTGATGGAGGGTTCGTGCACCAACAGGCCTTCCGTCACAATCTGGCCGGCCGTCATGCGCGGCGACAGTGACCCGAATGGATCCTGCAACACCACTTGGATCTGTTTCCGCAGTGGCCGCATTTCTTCCTTGTTTAGCTTAGCAATGTCCTTGCCCTCAAAGTAGATTGCTCCCTGGCTCGGTAGCAGCCGCAGGAGGGCCCGCGCCAGGGTGGATTTTCCGGAACCGGATTCCCCCACAATGCCGATGGTTTGCCCCTGCTTGAGGATAAGCGATACGCGATCAACGGCCTTGAGGTGCAAAGGTGGTCCGGCCAGGAAACCACCACCGATTTCAAAGGTGACGGTTATGTTGGTGCCATCCAGAATCTTCGGCGCGTTCTTTGCGGGCGGCGCCTTGCGTCCAGAGGGTTCGGCATCTAGCAGAGCCTTGGTGTATGGATGCTCGGGCTTGGCAAAGATGGTCTTGGTATTGCCCTCCTCTAGCACCTCACCCTGGCGCATGACGACAACCCGGCTGGCAATGCGTTTCACGATATTGAGGTCGTGGGTGATGAAGATCATTCCCATGCCCAGTCTCTTCTGTTGGCCCGCCATGAGTTCCAGGATCTCTGCCTGGATCGTCACATCAAGGGCGGTCGTAGGCTCATCGGCAATCAGAAGATCGGGGTCATTGGCAAGGGCCATGGCGATCATGACCCGCTGGCGCTGCCCACCTGACATTTCATGGGGGTAAGAATCCATGCGCCTTTCGGGATCCTGGATCTTCACCAGCTTCAACATGTCGATGGCGCGTTTCTCGGCATCCCGCGCACCAATTTTCTGGTGGTGCATGATGGGTTCGATTAGCTGGCTGCCGATGGTGTAGAGCGGATCCAGCGAAGTCATGGGCTCTTGGAAGATCATGGCGATCTTGCGTCCGCGAATGCCGTTTAGCTCACTTTTCGGCAGGCCGATAAGATTGGTTCCCCTGTAATCGGCAACACCCGAGATGCTACCGTTGGAAGCTAGAAGCCCCATGGTTCCCATCATCAGCTGGCTTTTTCCCGAACCCGATTCACCAACGATGGCCACGGTTTCGCCAGCCCTCACGTCTAGGCTCACGCCACGAACAGCTGCCACATTGCCATCGAGGGTGTCGAAATTCACCTTGACGTCCTTGAGGGAGAGGATGCTGCTTCCCATCTCAGCGATCCTTCGGGTCAAGGGCATCGCGTAGGCCATCGCCAATGAAATTCAGCGCAAACAGCGTGGTAGTCAGAAAGATGGAGGGAAAGATCAGGAGCCAAGGCGCGCCTTCCATATTGCGGGAACCCTGGCTGATCTGCACGCCCCAGCTCGACATCGGCTCTTGCACGCCAAGGCCAAGATAGGACAGGAAGCTTTCCAGAATGATGACCTGCGGAATGAGCAGCGTCACATAGATGATGATAGGGCCCAGCATGTTGGGAATGACATGCCGCCACAGGATGCCGGCACTGCCGACCCCCAACGCTTCAGCAGCCTGTACAAATTCCTGGCGCTTGAGGGATAGCGTCTGCCCCCGTACGATGCGCGACATATCGAGCCACAGCACTGCACCAATGGCCAGGAACATCAGCATGAAATTGCGTCCGAAGAACACAACAAGCATGATGACGAAAAAGGTGAATGGCAGCGAATAGAGGATATCCACGATGCGCATCATAATCTCGTCAGTCTTGCCGCCAATGAAGCCGGACACTGAACCATAGAACACGCCGATGAACACGGCCACGAAGCCAGCAAGCAGGCCCACCGCCAGGGATATGCGGCCGGCAATCAGCGTGCGCGTGAGCAGGTCGCGGCCGCTGGTGTCAGTGCCAAAATAGAAATAGAGGTGCTGGGTGGCGGCACTCATGGTCATGGTCAGGCCATCAGCGGACTTGCTTTCAACCTTGCCATCCTCGAAAGAATCCGATCGATCAAGGTAGCGGGTCACGCGCTCGTCAATGGACTTTGCCGAAGTGACGGTGACAAGGACGCGACCTTCCTTCTTGCTCCATCCGACGAAATTAAGGCGAGCCCTCCTGACCACATCCTTCATCTCCTGTTCAAGCGTTGCTGCCTTGGGGTAGGATTCAAGACTGGGCGGAACCCGCACATAGCTTGGATACTGGGTTGAGAATTCATGGCCTGTGAAACTTGGCCCCGCCAGGCAAAGCAGCACAATGACGGCCAGATAAACGGCGCTGAACATGGCAGCCCGGTTTGCCTTGAGCCTCGCCCACGCGTCAGCCCACAGGGAACGACCTACTGTTGTAACCTCAGTCATAGCGCACCCTCGGATCGACAACTGCATAGAGAAGGTCAACGATGAGATTGAAAACTATGGTGAAGACCGCAATCATCACGACTGTGCCCATCACCAGCGTGTAGTCCCGGTTGAGGGCCGCGTCGATGAAATAGCGCCCTACCCCCGGTATCTGGAAAATAGTCTCGACAATGATGGAACCCGTGAGTAGCCCTGCCGCGGCAGGTCCGGCATAGGAAACAATCGGCAGCAGCGCGCCGCGCATGGCATGGCGCACCACAACCGCATAGTCGGAAAGCCCCATGGCACGGGCCGTGCGAATGTGGTCGGCATGCAGGGATTCAATCATGGAGCCGCGCATCAGGCGGGCGACCGTTGCCAGCTGGGGAAGCGCTAGGGTGATGACCGGGCCAATGGTATTGAGCAACGCTCCGTTGTTCCAACCACCAATGGGCAAAAGATGCCAAGTCAATCCGAATAGGAGCTGGATAAGGGGGGCTATGACAAAGGTGGGAATGGTTGAGCCTGCCGTTGCCGTGGCAATAACGAGGTAGTCGACGGCCCGGTTTTGGCGCAAGGCTGCCACCACGCCAAAGGCACAGCCTGCCACGAGCGACAACAGCATGGCGAGCGACCCGATACGGATGGAAACAGGAAGACCCACGTGGAACAGCTCTGCCACGGAAAAATTAAGCAGGATGTAGCTTGGGCCCAGATCTCCATGAATGAGATTGTTGAGATAGCGTAGGTACTGCATCCATACCGGTTCATCGAGATGGAATAAGCGCTCAATGTTGGCCTTGATCTCCGGCGGAATGCCCCGCTCCATGTTGAATGGGCCGCCCGGCGCCACATGCATCAGGAAAAATGAGATGGTGACGATCAGGAATAGCGTCGGAATGGCGGTGAGTAATCGCCGCAAGATGTAACGAAGCATGACTGGCCCCCCAATGGTGCCGCCCGCTGGTTGATTGCGGGTGGCCTGTCGTTTCGGGTTTAGTCCTTGCTGACAAAGCGCGAGGGATGAACATCCATCACGTTGTCATCAAAGCCATGCAGCTTCGACGATACGACGTTGTGGTTGCCGTAGTAGAGCAGTGGCAGGATTGGCAGATCTCTAATCATGATGGCCTCGGCCTGGGCCAGTTCCTTCATGCGGGTGGCAGGATCAGCTTCCACCGAGGCCTTGTCCATCAGGGCGTCATAGTCCTTGTTGGAATATTCGCCATAGTTGTTGCCATCACCAGTCTTGGCGAGATTGAGGAAGGTGACAGGATCCTTAAAGTCGGCAATCCAGCCGGCGCGTGCCACGTCAAAATCACCGTGCTGTTCGAGATAACTGTAGTGGGTTTTGCCGTCGGTGTTGATGAGGGACACATCAAAGCCAAAGGGTTTCAGCATTTCCTGGAAAGCAACAGCCGTATTCTTGTGATTTTCGGAGGTATTGTAGCGCAGCTCGAGTTTCATGGGTTTTTCAGGGCTGATACCCAATTCCGTGAACACTTTCTTGGCCGCATCTTCGCGGTCAAGCTGGGGCATCTCCGCGTATTCCATGGCACTGGTCTCATAGCCTTTGACGCCCGGAGGTACCAGGGAATAGGCAGGGATCATGGAGTTCTGCCAGACTTTCTCGGCAAGTTGCTCACGGTCAATAACCATGGAAATGGCATTGCGAAGCCTGGCATCGTTCCACGGTGCCTTTTGTGACTTGAAAATGTAATAATAGGTGCCGAGCTCCGGTGTCAGATGGATCTGGTCACCAAACTTTGCCTTAAGGTCGGCCAGCTGTTCGGTTGGCATGTCGTTCATGGAATCGACTTCGCCAGCCTCAAATCGCTTGATGCCGGCGGCACGGTCCTCGGTGGGAATAAAATTGACGACGTCCAGCTTGACGTTTGCTGCATCATAGAATGTCTGGTTCTTCAAGAGCTTGATGTGGTCGTTAGGCACATTCTCGGCGAGGGTGAAGGAACCGTTGGATACCAAGTTGCCGGCCTTCACAAAATCTGCTCCGAATTTAT
>Ga0315273_10003947_pt1 | contig 18004 bp, 17 predicted proteins | sample YL17G02_0_MG_FD_205753 | JGI IMG/M metagenome (GOLD analysis project Ga0315273, IMG submission 205753) | Sediment microbial communities from Yellowstone Lake, YNP, Wyoming, USA - YL17G02_0 | ecosystem: Environmental > Aquatic > Freshwater > Lake > Sediment | place: USA: Wyoming | collected...
CTCGCCAATCGCGATTTCGTCGCGCAAAGCCACGTCTACATGCGCCGATTGATGGAGCAGTCCGGCGAGACCGCGAACCTCGCGATCCTCGACGGCACCGAAGCGGTCTTCATCGCGCAAGTCCAGTGCCGCGAGATGATGCGCATCGTGGTGAAGCTGGGCAGCCGAGTACCGCTGCACGCGTCGGGCGTCGGCAAGGCCATCTTTGCCTCGCTGCCGGACGAACAGATCGATGCGATCCTCAAGGTGAAGGGCCTGCCGCGCATCACGCCGCACACGATCGTCGCGCCGGAGACGATGTGGGCGGCGCTCAAGGTGATCCGCCACCGCGGCTACTCGTTCGACGACGAGGAGCACGCGCCGGGCACGCGCTGCGTCGCGGCGACGGTCTACGACGAGCACGCGGAGCCGCTGGGCGCGATCTCGCTCGCCGGCCCGTCGTCGCGGCTGCCCGACGAGCGCATCCGGCAGCTCGGTCCCATCGTCGCGCACACCGCCGAGGAGCTGACGAAGAGGCTCGGCGGCCGTTGGCCGCACCCGCATTGACTCAGGTCGGGACTTCAACACGGCGGCGCGCGCGCAAGGCCAGCCGCCGGCGCGCAATCGTCCTGCGGTCACGTTGCGGCTATCGCGGCCCTGCCTTCCATATTCGCCGTGCGGCGCGCCAGATCAATGTTCGGTACCGCCCTCAGGTTCGCAAGGAGGTCATCGGCTGCGGCCAAGTCGTTGCAGACCAGCACCATGTCGCAGCCTGCCGCAAGCGAGACAGCCGCGCGCGCGACGAGATCGCCGGCGCCGAACGCGCCCGCCATTCCAAGGTCGTCCGAGAACACGAGACCGTCGAACGCGAGCCGGTCCCGCAGGATTTCCTGGAGCCATCGGCGCGAATAGCCGGCCGGCTGTGAGTCGACCGCCGGAAAAATAACGTGGGCGGGCATGATCGACTCGAGCCCGCACTTCACCAGCGCGCCGAACGGCACGAGATCGTCGGCGACGATCTCCGCGAGCGTGCGCGTGTCGACCGCAACGTCCGTGTGCGAGTCGGCCGCGACAAACCCGTGTCCCGGGAAATGTTTGCCGACGCCCGCCATGCCGCCCGCGCGAAGTCCGCCGTGCAAAGCCGCCGCCAGATGCGCGACGGCGTTCGGATTGCGGTGGAACGCCCGGTCGCCGATCACGGCGCTCGCGCCATGATCGAGGTCGAGCACCGGGGCAAAGCTGAAATCGACGCCGTGCGCGCGCAGCTCGCTCGCGATCGTGAACCCGATGCGCGCTGCCTCGCGGCCCGCGCCGGCGACGTCGCGGGTCCAGAGGTCGCCCAGCGTGCGCATCGCCGGGATCGCGGTGAAACCGTCGCGAAAGCGCTGGACGCGGCCGCCCTCGTGATCGACGGCAATCAGCAGCGCGGGCGTCCGCATCGCATGGATCTCGGCCGTCAATTTCTTCAGTTGCCCCGGCGACTCGAAATTGCGGGTGAACAGGATCACGCCGCCGGTCAGCGAGTGGGCAAGGCGCTCGCGGTCGGCGGCCGACAGCGCGATGCCCTCGATGCCGAGGAGGATGGGACCGCGTGGCCGCTCGATCACGGGCCGCTCATGGCGCGGCATCTGCGCGTCCGAAGACATTCGTCTCGACGCCGAATCGCGGCGTGCGCGGAAAAAGGGAAGAAATCATCCGGCCGCCTCACGGATCAGCGCCTTCATCTGACGCACGGCCTCGCGCATCCCGACGAAAAGGGCGCGCGAGACGATCGCGTGGCCGATGTGCAACTCGCGCACGCCGGGCAGCGCCGCGACGGGCTGCACGTTGAAATAATTGAGCGCATGTCCGGCATTGAAGCGCATCCCGGCGTGCCGGATCGCCTCGCCCGCCGCGCGAATCTTCGCGAGCTCCGCGACGACCGCCGCGCTCTCGGGATCGCGGCCCTTCGCGTGGAAAGCGTGGGCGTAAGGCCCCGTATGAACCTCGCAAACCCTCGCGCCGATGCGTGCCGCGGCCTCGACCTGCGCCAGGTCAGCATCGATGAATACGCTGACGACGATGCCGGCGTCGGCGAGCCGTTTCACCGATTCCCCGAGACTGCCTTCCTTTGCCGCGACGTCGAGCCCGCCTTCGGTCGTGATCTCGTGCCGCCCTTCGGGAACGAGCATCGCCATCTCGGGCTTGAGCCGCGCCGCGATCTCGACCATCTCGGCCGTCCCCGCCATCTCGAGGTTCAGCTTGATGTGGACGATTTCGCGCAGACGTCGGACGTCCTCGTCCTGGATGTGGCGGCGATCCTCGCGCAGGTGCACGGTGATGCCGTCGGCGCCGCCAAGGTGCGCCTCGACCGCGGCCCAGACCGGATCGGGTTCGTAGGTGCGGCGTGCCTGCCGCAGCGTTGCCACATGGTCGATGTTGACACCCAGCTCAATCATGGCGGTCGTTCTCCTTGTCTTGATGCTCGTCGAGTGCTTGCAGCTCCTGGACGACGCGCCGGCTTTCGACCCCTCGCTGCTCGAGGTAGTGATCGAGGACTTCACGCATCAGACGCTTCGCCTCGGCCGCGGTCTTTGCATCGGCGTAGTTTCCGTCGGCCAGCGCGAGCAGCGTCGCTCCGCGGACAAGCGGCAACCGAACGCCGGGCTCCGGCGACGCGCGGCGCGGGCCGCGATCGAAGGCGTAATGGTACCGCGCAGCGGGATCGACCGGCCCGTCGGTATCGGCTTCGCGCACGAGCGGCAGCGCATAGCCGAGCTCCGCCAGGAGCGTGAGCTCGAATCGCCGAAGCACCGGCGCCTGTTCGTCGCCCGCGGCGAGATCAGCGAGCGCGGTCTCGTAGCTCGCGAAAAGGCGCGGGTGCGGGTCCTCGCGCGGCACGAGCTTCAGCAGCAGTTCGTTGAGGTAGAAGCCGCACAGCAGCGCCGAACCGCCGACCTGCGGCAGCCCTCCGCGCCATTCGGCCTTGACGAGCGTCTTCAGCTCCTGCTGGCCGAACCACGAGAGCAGCAGGGGCTGGAATCCCTGCAGCAGTCCGCGCAGCTCCGAACGCGGGCGCCTGGCGCCGCGCGCGACCATCGCGACCCGGCCATGCTCCGCGGTGAACGCCTCGACGATGACGCTCGTCTCGCGATAGGCATAGGTGTGCAGCACGAACGCCGGTTCGTCGTCGCGGCGGAGCGGTTGCGAGCGCGAGGCCATGGCGAGCGCTGGATTCAGGTGTCGGGTTCAATACCCGAATCGTGTCAGCAGAGCATCGTCGTCCGCCCAACCGGGCTTGACCCGCACCCAGACCTCGAGGAACACCGGGCCGCCGAACAGCCGCTCCATGTCGGCGCGGGCCTTCGACGCGATCTCCTTCATTTGCGCGCCGGCCGCGCCCAGCAGGATCGCGCGCTGGTTTTCCCGCTCCACGTAGACCGTCGCATGGATTCGGCGGATCGGGCCTTGCGCGTCGAAGCGGTCGATCGCCACCGTCGTCGCGTAGGGGACCTCCTCACCGAGCAGCCGGAAGATCTTCTCGCGGATGAACTCCGCCGCAAGGAAGCGCTCGTCGCGGTCGGTTATCTCGTCGACCGCAAAGATCGCGGCGCCCGCCGGCAGCAGCGATCGGACCTCGGAGCGCAGCGCTTCGAGCCCGCGCTCCTTTTCCCCGCTCACGGGCACGATCGCCGCGAATGGATAGAGGGCCGAGAGTTCCGCCATCTGCGGCAGCAGCGCGTCCCGATCCTTCAGTCGATCGACCTTGTTGAGCGCAACAACAACGCCGGCAGCGGCCGGCAGCAGGCGGACCACCGCGCGATCGGCGTCGGTGGTATGCCCGGCCTCGATGACGAACACGGTCGCATCGACGTCCGCGATGCTCCGGGTGACCGTGCGATTCATCCGGTCGTTGAGGCGCGAGCGGTGCTTCGTCTGGAATCCCGGCGTATCGACGAATGCAAACTGCGCATCGGGGGTTGTCAGGACTCCCGTGACCCGATGGCGCGTCGTCTGCGCCTTCTTCGACGTGATACTGATCTTCTGGCCGACGAGGCGATTCATAAGCGTCGATTTTCCGACATTCGGCCGGCCGATGATCGCCACGTATCCACAGCGGAAATCATCGTCGCGCACAGCGTCATTCACCGGCGGCGCCGGGCGCGCCGATCGCCGCGGCATACGCCACCGCCGCCGCCGCCTGTTCCGCGGCGCGACGGCTCGAGCCGCTCCCGGTGGCGCCGATGCCAAGCGCGGGAATCCGGCATTCGATCGTGAAAACTTGCGCATGCGCCTCGCCGCTGATCGCCGTCACGGCATATTCGGGCACGGCGATGTGGCGAGCCTGCAGCCATTCCTGGAGCCGCGTCTTCGGGTCCTTGCCCAGCGCAGCCGGATCGAGACCGACGAATTCCGCGGCATAGACGTGCAGGATGACGGCGCGCGCGGCGTCAAAGCCGGCATCGACGAACACCGCGCCGAAGATCGCCTCGAGCGCATCCGCGAGGATCGAGGGCCGCTCGCCGCCTGCGTTCCTGACCTCGCCTTCGCCCAGGCGAATCTCTTCCGGGAGCGAGAGCCCGCGCGCGAGCTGCGCCAGCGTATCGCGATTGACGAGACTCGCGCGGACGCGCGAAAGCTCACCTTCGGGGATGGCCGGAAAGCGCTCGAACAGCGTCACGCCGACGACGCAATTCAGCACCGCGTCGCCGACGAACTCCAGGCGCTCGTTGTGGCTCGCGCCGTGGCTGCGATGCGTCAGCGCCTGCGCAAGAAGCTCTGGCCGGCGAAACTCGTGCCCGAGGCGGTCAACCAGCGCGATGGACGGCATCCTCCGGCGGATCCCTGCGCGGTGAGCGCGGCGCGTGTCAGCGCGTCGCTGACGCGTCGAAATCCAGGAACAGACTCACATTGCCGACGAGAGGCAGCTTGCGCGTCCAGGTCGCGCTCGCCGTGACTTCGTTCTTGCCCTTGACCACGTCGATATCCTTGCCCGTCACCGATTCGATGTATCCGGCGTCCGCTCGCCTCTGGAAAGCGGCGCGTATTTCGGCCGCCGAGTTGAGGTCCTTGGCGTTAACGAGTGCCTCTTCGAGCGCCTTTTGCACCGAGTAATACTCGATGTAGGCGGGCGTGAGGCGGAAGCCGATCATCACGAAACTGACGACCATCGCCGCGACAAACATGAATCCAACCAACGACAACCCGCGCTGCTGTGCTCGCATCGCCTTCTCCCTATCGTATTCCGCTGCCGACACGTTTGAATGCAAGGCCCGAGATGTCATCCCAATTGAACCAGATGAAGAACGCGCGCCCCCGCAGATGGTCGTCGCGCACGAATCCCCAATATCGGCCATCGTCGCTGCGGTCGCGGTTGTCGCCCATCACGAAGTAATACCCGGCCGGAACCTTGCAGGTGAATCCGCTGCCATCGGGATTGTAATCGCAGTTCTCGCGCCCGGGGAAAACACGCACCTGTCCGGGGCTCACCGAAGGCATCGTCGGATCGACCGCCGCCCTGTGGTCCCTTGTTGCTTGTTGGTCCTTCGATCCCTGTACGGCACCGGCATCGACGGTCTCTGAAAACTGGTCCATCGTCTCGAACCGGAGGCCCTCGAGATAGCTGTACGTTCCATCCTGCTTCTGCGACCACGGCACGCCGTTCACCGCGAGCCGCTTGTCCCGATAGACGACGGTATCCCCCGGGAGGCCGATCACGCGCTTGATGAAATCCTGCGACGGATTCAGCGGATAGCGAAAGACGACGACATCGCCGCGCTTCGGATCGGAGAGCGCGACGATCTTCTGCTCGACGATGGGCAGCCGGATGCCATAGGCGAATTTGTTGACGAGGATGAAGTCGCCGACTTCGAGTGTCGGACGCATCGACGAGGACGGGATCTTGAACGGCTCAGCCACGAACGAGCGCAACAGGAAGACGATCAACAGCACCGGGAAGAAGCTCTTCGGGTATTCGATCCACCACGGTTCACGCGCGTCGGCGGCGCGGCGCTTCGCGAAAACGACCTTGTCGGCAAGCGCGACGAGGCCCGTGAAGACCGTTGCAAGAAACAGGATCAGCGCGAAATTCATTTGTCCCCGACCTGCAGGATCGCGAGAAACGCCTCCTGCGGAATTTCGACGCTGCCGACGGCCTTCATCCGCTTCTTGCCGGCTTTCTGTTTCTCGAGCAGCTTCTTCTTGCGCGTGATGTCGCCGCCGTAGCACTTGGCGAGCACGTTCTTGCGCATCGCCTTGATCGTCTCGCGGGCGATGATCTGGGCGCCGATCGACGCCTGGACGGCAACATCGAACATCTGGCGCGGGATCAGCTTGCGCATCTTGGTGACGACTTCACGGCCACGGTAGATGGCGACCGAGCGGTGCACCATCACCGACAGCGCGTCCACGCGCTCGCCGTTGATCAGGATGTCGAGCTTGACAACATCGGCCGCGCGAAATTCCTTGAATTCATAATCGAGCGACGCGTAACCGCGCGACACCGATTTCAGCTTGTCGAAGAAATCCATCACGACTTCCGCGAGCGGCAACTCGTAGGTCAGCATGACCTGTCGGCCGAGATACTGCATGTTTTTCTGGGTGCCTCGCCGTTCGGTGCAAAGCGTGATCACCGGTCCGACATATTCCTGCGGCATCAGGATCGTGGCGGTGATGACAGGCTCGCGGATCTCCTCGACGCGCGAGAGGTCGGGCAGCTTGGACGGGTTCTCGATCTCGTTGAGCGTTCCGTCGCGCGACAGGACCTGATAGATGACCGTCGGCGCCGTCGTAATGAGGTTCATGTCGTACTCGCGCTCGAGGCGCTCCTGCACGATGTCCATGTGCAGGAGGCCCAGGAACCCGCAACGGAAGCCGAACCCGAGCGCCTGCGAGACTTCCGGTTCGTAGTGCAACGATGCGTCGTTCAGCTTGAGCTTGTCGAGCGCGTCGCGCAGCGCCTCGTACTGGTTCGACTCGATCGGATAGAGCCCCGCGAAGACCTGCGGCTTGACGTCCTTGAACCCCGGTAGCGCGCGGGCGGCGGGCCGCGATGCCAGCGTCACGGTGTCGCCGACCTTGGCCGCGTGGATCTCCTTGATGCCGGCGATGACGAATCCGACCCCGCCGGCCGACAGCGACTCCCGCGCGACGGCTTTCGGCGTGAACACGCCGACCTGCTCGCAGCCGTACGTGGCCGCCGCCGCCATCAGCAGAATCTTGTCGCGGGGCTTCAGCGTCCCCTGCATCACCCGGACGAGCATCACGACCCCCACGTAGTTGTCGAACCACGAATCGATGATGAGCGCCTGCAGCGGCAGGTCGGGATCGCCCTTCGGCGGGGGAATGCGCGCGATCACCGCCTCGAGGACGTCGTCGACGCCTTCGCCGGTCTTCGCGCTGCAGCGAAGTGCGTCGTGCGCCGGAATCCCGATGATGTCTTCGATCTCTTCCATCACCCGGTCCGGCTCCGCCGAAGGCAGGTCGATCTTGTTCAGTACCGGCACCACCGTGACGCCCTGCTCGATCGCCGTATAGCAGTTGGCGACCGTCTGCGCCTCGACGCCCTGCGAGGCGTCGACGACGAGCAGCGCGCCCTCGCACGCGGCGAGCGAACGCGAGACTTCATACGCGAAGTCCACATGGCCCGGCGTATCGATCAGATTGAGTTCGTAGACCTTCCCGTCGCGCGCCTTGTACGAAAGCGCGGCGGTTTGCGCTTTGATCGTGATCCCGCGTTCGCGTTCGAGGTCCATCGAATCCAGCACCTGCTCACCCATCTCCCGGTCGGTCAAGCCGCCGCAGCGTTGGATGAACCGGTCGGCCAGCGTCGATTTGCCGTGGTCGATGTGGGCGATGATGGAGAAGTTGCGAATCAGTTGCAAGGTTGTCGCCGGTCAGCGGCGCGGCAAAACAAAGGGGCACCGGAAAAGTGCCCCTGGCCGCACGAATCATGTTGAATTTTAGCGGATTTTCGACGAAGACGCGACCTCAATCGGCATGCTGCCCCGACCCGGCCAACGCCTCGTCGACCCGCGCCCGGTCGAGCCGGAAATGGCATAGCTCGACGCCGCCGCCAGGCTCGCCGGCGAAAAGCACCGGAACGCGGTCGCCGTAGGTCGCCGCGAGCGCGGGATCGCCGTCGACATCGACCACGGCGATCGCGACACCCCGCGCCGCGGCCAACGGCTTCAGCGCCTCCTGCATCTCGTCACAGAGATGACAGCAGGAACGCGTCAGCAGGGTCAGCGTCAATCCAACGTGCTTCAATCGCCGTTGTTGATCTTGAGCGTCGCGAAGAATTCCTGCTCGCCGCGCTTCAGCCGGAACGTCACCGACGCGCCCTTTTCCAGCTTCGCCACCAGTGCGTTGATCTGTTCGGCGGACTTCGCCTCGGTGGTCTGGCCACGGCTGACGATCGCGAGGATGACGTCGCCGGACTGCACATTGCCGCGCACCGGTCCAACGACATCCTCGACCAACACGCCGCTCTTGAGGTCGAGTTCCTTTTTCTGCTCGTCGGTCAGATCGATCAGCGCAAGGCCCATCCGGTTGGGTTTGGCCTTGTCCTTCGGCGCGGGTCCGCCGCGGCGCGCGGGCGTCACCGCCGCCTCCTCCTTCATCTCGGCGACCGTCACCGTGATATCGCGCTGGGCGCCCTTCCGCCATACCGTCAGCGTGACCTTGGTGCCGGGCTTGACCATCGTGACGATTCGCGGCAGCTCGGAGGACGTGCGCACCTCGCGGCCGTCGGCCTTGATGATGATGTCGCCCGCTTCGACGCCGCCCTTTTCCGCCGGTCCGCCCTTCTCGACCGAATTGACGAGCGCGCCCGTGGGCTTGGGAAGGCCGAACGATTCCGCCGTTTCCTTGCTCACTTCCGTGATCTGAACCCCGATGCGGCCGCGCGTCACCTTGCCCTTGTCCTTCAACTGCGCGACCGTATTCATCGCAAGATCGATCGGGATCGCAAACGACAACCCCATGTAGCCACCGGTGCGCGAGAAGATCAGCGAATTGATGCCGACGACCTCGCCCTTCAGATTGAACAGCGGGCCCCCGGAGTTTCCCGGATTGACGGCCGCGTCGGTCTGGATGAACGGCACCAGATTTTCCTGCGGAAGGTCGCGTCCCTTGCCGCTGACGATGCCGGCGGTCATCGTGTTCTCGAGTCCGAACGGCTTGCCGATCGCCACCACCCACTCGCCCACCTTGAGTTTCTCGGGATCGCCGATCGTGACCTTGGGCAGGTCCTTCGCCTCGATCTTCAGCAGCGCGACGTCGGTGCGCTTGTCGGCGCCGATGACCTTGGCCTTGAACTCGCGCTTGTCGGCGAGCTTGACGTTGACCTCGTCGGCGCCGTCGACGACGTGCGCGTTGGTGATGAGGTACCCGTCGCTCGAGATGATGAAACCGGAGCCGACCGATTGCTGCTCGAACTCGCGCTCCGGCCCGCCGCGCGGGCGCGGAATCTGGCCGAATCGCCGAAAAAATTCGTAGAACGGATCGTCCTCGGACAACTCGGGACCGCGCGTCCGTTTCGTCTTCTGCGTGACATCGATGCTGACGACCGTCGGGCCCTGCTTGTCGTAGAGCTCGGTGAAATCCGGGAGCCCGCCGGCCCGGCCCTGTGCCGCTGCGGGCACGGCGACGACCGCGAGCGTCGCGAGCAGCAGCGCGAGAGCGGTTGCGGTGAAGGAAGGATGGTGACTACGACGCATCATGGTGGGTCTGCCTCTTTGCTGAACAATGGAAAAGGATTGGGGAATGGACGCGCGATCAACGGCGCGCAACCGAATTGGCAATCTGCCGGACCGTGGTGACGGGCGCTTCACCCAGCACCGTCACCAGGTTTTCATCCACCTGCCGGATATAGACGTTGATTCCGCCTTGCGCCGAGAGCCCGATCGGATGCCGGGCTCCGCCGACGGGCTCGACGAACACCGAGACGGCGACGAGGCCGTCCGAGTATACGAGGTGCGCGACCCGGCGCTCGCCCTTCAGGCGCCGAAAGCCCTCGATAATCTTCACGAAGCCCGCCGGAATCCGGGTGACGGTCCAGCCGGTATCCTTCATATCGACTTCGCCCGGTCCGGCTTGGCGGACCTGCCAGTCCGCCGGCGCTGCGGGCCACGTCGGCTTGACCATGTCGCGGTCGATCTTCGCACCGATGGTTATCTCGGTGAACGCGAATTGCTCGACCACGCCATTCCGGTCGTCGACGATGCGCGCCTTGACGAGCAGGCCGGTGGCGGAGTCCACCCAGAACTTGTGCCCGTAGCGCAAGGCGTCCTTGGGCTCGAACACCCACGCCTGCGTCTCGATGCCCGCCACACGCCCGGTCTCCGCCTTGCGGAAATCGTAGAACTCGGCAAGCGCCTTCTGTTGCGGCGGCGAAAGCGAGGGAAACGCGTTGCGAAACGTTCTCGGCTCGATGCGGACGATCTTGACGTCGGGGTAATAGCAACGCACTTCGCCGTGGCTACGGATCACCTCGCGCGCCGGGCCCTCGAGATTGACGAGTTTTTCGAACTCCTCGCCGAGGTCGTTGAGGTGAACGAGCCGCGACGTTTCGACATGGCTTCCGTGCTGGTACACGACCGTGCCGACATAGTTCTGCTGCCGCGCGGCCGCCGCGGCGCGCGCGAGCCATGCGCTCGCATCTTCGGCGAGCGCCGCGGGGACGGCGGCGAGCATCGCCAATCCGAGCACGGTGGCCCGCGCCAGCTGCAGGCCGGCGCCGAAGCGGCCGAACGATCGGCTCATCCCGTCACCTTGCGGCAGCGAGCATCAGGGCCGTCCATCCGCCCCTCCGGCCGCAACGGAACGAAGGTAGGGCCCGACCCCCTGGATCTGCGTCGTGGGGGAGTATTCCTGGTGCGCGAGCAGATAATCCGGCGAGACCGGCTGCGGCTTCGCCTGCGCGCTGCGCACGGCCGCGGCCTCGCGCGCGTTGGCCATCGCGGTGGGTTGCGGATCGAGCGTGCTTACCGCGACCCAGCCGACCACCATCACGGCCGCTGCGGTCGCCGCGGCGGCCCAGACGAACGGAAGCCGGGGGCCGTGACGCGGATGCGGCGCGAGCACCACGGGCTCGGCCGCGAGCCGCGCGGCGAAGCGTTCCGAAAATCCCGGCATCGAGCCGCTGGTCCGGCGAAGCGCATCGCCGATGACGTGGTAGCAGACCCACGTCTCGGCCCCTTCGGGCTGTTTCAACCCGCCGTATGCGGCATCGACCTCGGCGCCTTGAAGCTCGCCGTCCATCAGGCGCGAAATTCGTTCATCCATCACCATCTCCGATCCTTGTCGGTTCCCAGCAGCGGCCGCAGTTCCGCTGCAATCGCGTCGCGCGCCCGGAAGATCCGCGAGCGCACCGTGCCAACGGGACAGTTCATCGCGCTGGCAATCTCTTCGTAGCTCAGCCCTTCGATCTCACGCAGAGTGATCGCGGTTCGGAGATCCTTCGGCAGCGCATCCATCGCGCGGTTCACCGTCGCGGCAATCTCCTTGCCCTCGAGCTCGCTTTCCGGCGTGCTCGAATCCCGCAATTGGTCGGCGTCCTCGAAACCCTCCGCCTCCTCGTTGTCGAACCCCGTCGACGTGGGGGCCCTGCGACCGAGAGCGACGAGATAGTTCTTCGCCGTGTTGATCCCGATCCGGTACAGCCACGTATAGAACGCGCTGTCCCCGCGGAAACCCGGGAGCGCGCGGTAGGCCTTGATGAAGGCCTCTTGCGTCACGTCCTCGACTTCCGCAGGATCCCGCACAAACCGGGACAGGAGCCGTCCCAGCTTGCGCTGGTATTTCAACACCAGCAGCTCGAAGGCACGCTTGTCGCCACGCTGCGCGCGCTCGACGAGCTGCTGATCGACCTCGCGATCACCCATCCAATCCCTGAATCAATCGTTGTTATGCCCGCCGAACGGCGGGTGCGGCGGCCGGCCTCAAGCCCCGAACGCCCCCGGCCTCGATCTCAACCTCGGCCTCATCGGGACGCCCTGCGGCGCGCGCTTGCATCGACAGACCGCGAAGCGCGCGCTAAGTTCATCCCGAGCGGGGTCATCCGGGGGGCGTCGATGGCCTCTGACCGAAGGCATGATTTTTGTCCAGGACAACTGACGGCTGGATTCGTCCGGTCGCCATTCCACGGTAATTGCGGACGACGGGCTCGAACCAATCCGCGAGATCGCTTCGACGGGCCGAATCCATGAGCCCCAGTTGCTCCAACACCGACGCGATCACGGGCCGCAAGACCCGCTTGCCGCCATCGGCCACCTTGATCGCAATTCCGGTGCCGGTGCCGCGGATGCCGATTGCCTGGACCCCCTCCGCACCGATCTTTGCCACCCAGTCGCCGCGTCCCGCGCGCATGATGTCGAGATCCGTGCGCCGCTCGCCGGACACCATTTCCGGATGCGCCGTCATCGCCTCCGCCAACACCCGCGGCGCAGCGCCGAATTCGGCATCGTCGTCCCTCGAAGCGAGCCGCGCAAATCCGAGCGCCAGTCGGTCGAGCGGGACCGCGTAGTTCGGCGCCGAGCAACCGTCGATCCCGCCGACGAGATCGGCCTCGGGTGTGGACGTGAAATGCGCGACCGCGCGACGGATCGACTGCTGCAGCGGGTGATCGTAGGCGAGGTAGCTTTCCTTGGGCAACCCGCAATGGACGCAATAGGCCAACATCCCGCTGTGCTTGCCCGAGCAATTGTGCGCGAGCGGTGAATAAGGCGGCGGCGGGGGCACCTCGCCCCGCGCCTCGTAAAAGCCGGGCGCGTGCGTTCCGCACTGCAGGTCGCCGGGGACGTTGCCCGCCCGTTCGAGCATGTCGGCCGCGGCCTCGACGTGGCGCGGCTCGCCCGAATGGCTCGCGCACAACAGCGCGACCTGCGCCTTCGAGTAGCCGAAGCGCTCGATTCCTCCGGCTGCGACGAACGGCATCGCCTGGAACGGCTTCAGCGCGCTTCTCGTCATCGTCAGAAAGCCGGGGTTTCCGGCCGAGTGCAGAAGATGGCCGTGGCGATCGACGACCGCGATCGATCCAAAGTGGATGCTTTCCACGACGGCGCCGCGCGTGACCACCGCGAGGGGCGCGTGCCCCGCGTACGGGTCGCCGGGGGCGGTCGGGGCATGGGTCGAAAATGCAACAGGCAAGCCGGACATGGGGGGCGGCAGGTGTGAATCGGACATTATCGCCTGCCCCGGGGCTCCTCGCGCCTTGAACGGCACCCAATGCGCGACCGTCGCATCCGCGAAGGCGAGTCCGACAGGCTCATGGTCAGAGCGCCGCCAGCGCCGTCCGGATCTGCTCCAGCGCCGCCGGATCCTCGATCGTCGTGAGATCGCCCGGGTCGCGCCCTTCGGCGAGCGCCTGAATCGTGCGCCGCAGAAGCTTGCCCGAGCGCGTCTTGGGCAACACCGTGACGAAATGAACGGCGGCCGGACGGGCGATCGCACCGAGCTCGCGGTCCACCGTATCCACGACTTCCTTGCGCATTCGCGCGACACCCGCCGGCGTTGCGACGGTAGACGGGTCCTTGACGACGACGAACGCCACCGGGACCTGGCCCTTGAGCGGGTCGGCGACGCCGACCACCGCAACTTCCGCGATTCCCGGGTGCGCCTGCACCGCTTCCTCGATCTCGCGAGTGCCAAGCCGATGGCCGGCCACGTTGATGACGTCGTCGGTACGCCCAAGCACGAAGAAATAGCCATCGGCGTCGCGGGTCGCCCAATCGAACGTCGAGTAGGCGAGCTTCCCGGGAAACGCCGAGAAGTACGTCTTCACGAATCGCGCGTCGTCACCCCACACCGTCGTCATGCAACCCGGGGGCAGCGGCGGTACGATCATCAGCACCCCTTTTTCGTCGACGTCGATTTCCTCGCCGCTGGCTTCGTTCAGCAACCGGACGTCGTAGCCGTAGACCGGGAACGACGGGCTGCCGAATTTTCGCGGCGTCTCCTCGACGCCCGGCTGCGCGGACAGGATCGGCCAGCCCGTTTCGGTCTGCCAGTAGTTGTCGACGATGGCGACGCCGAGCGAATCCGCTGCCCAGCGCGCCGTCGGCTCGTCCAGCGGCTCGCCGGCCAGGAACAGGTAGCGCAGCGTCGACAGGTCGTGCTTCTTCATGTGCGCGACATCCTGCTTCTTGAGCACGCGGATTGCCGTCGGCGAACTGAACATCGTCTTGACCTTGTGCTCGGCGACGATCTTCCACCAGATCGCCGGATCGGGACGGATCGGCATGCCCTCGTACATGATCGTCGTCGAGCCGTTGATGAGCGGCGCGTAAACGATGTAGGAATGGCCGACGACCCAGCCGATGTCGCTCGTCGTGAACATCGTTTCGCCCGGCGCGACGCAGAAAATCCGGCGCATCGACGACGCGAGCGCCACCGCGTAGCCGCCCGTGTCGCGCTGGACTCCCTTCGGCTTGCCCGTCGTGCCCGACGTGTAGAGGATGTACGACGCCTCCGACGACTCGAGCCACTCGCAGGGCACATTCGCATCCATGCAGCCGGCGCGCAGCGTGGCGTAATCGAGATCGCGGCCGGAGACTACCCGCATCGCCTTATCGATGCCGCGATTGACGATGATCACCTTCTGCGGAGGGTTCGCGGCGAGCCGGATGGCCTCGTCGACGAGGTGCTTGTACGGGACCGGCTTTCCGCCGCGCATTCCCGCGTCGGAGGTCACCATCAGCTTTGGCTTCGCGTCGTCGATCCGCGTCGCGAGGCTCGCCGCGGCAAAGCCGCCGAAGACGACCGAGTGGATGGCGCCGATGCGCGCGCAGGCGAGCATCGCGAACGCCGCCTCGGCGATCATCGGCATGTAGATCAAGACCCGATCCCCGCGGCCCACGCCCTCGCCCTTGAACATCGCGGCGCACCGGTTCACTTCGGCTGCAAGCTCACGATAGGTGTAGGTCTTCTCTTCGCCGGTCTCGGTCGATAGGTAGACGAGCGCCTTCTGGTCGCCGCGCGCCGCAAGATGACGATCGACCGCGTTGTGGCAGAGATTGACCCGCCCGCCGACGAACCACTTCGCGAACGGCGGCTTCGAGTAATCGAGCACCGTCGTGAACGGTGTCTGCCAGTCGACCAGCGCCGCCTCGCCGCGCCAGAACGCCTCGCGGTCGGTGATCGACCGGTGATGGAATTCCTTGTAGGTGGTCATCGTTCGTTCTCCTCGGTTCGCGCATCGCGCAACAGGGTGCCCCTGCCCCGGCCTGCGACGATTAGGCACAAGGCTACGGGCCGCCGGGCTCCATGGCCTTGCGCGGAATCAAGGCAGAGCGCCTTGCCGCGGGAGCATGCCGGCGGGGGCCGTGCGGGCAGCAATCCGCGCCGTGTGCGCCCGATCAGCCGTGGGTGCTGCCGCAGCGAGCGCGGCGAGCGCGAACGTGGCGCAGGCCACGGGTATGAGTGCGGCACTACGGATGCGTATCCGGCGCGATCCGCACGACGGTCCGGCCCCGGACCATCCCTTTCAGATAGGGATCGAAGTGCGTCGGCAGATCGTCGAAGTCGATCGTTCGCACCTGATCATGGACACGGTCCGGCCGCCATTCGACGGCGAGCTTGTTCCAGATTTTCTGCCGGACGGACATCGGGCAGTTGGCGCTGTCGGCGCCGAGCAGCGATACGCCGCGCAGTATGAAGGGCGCGACCGTCGTGTTGAGCTTCATGCCGGCGGCGAGGCCGACGGCACCGACCGTGCCCCCGATCTTCATCGTCGACAAGAGCCACGCGAGCACGTCGCCGCCGAGGTTGTCGACAGCCCCCGCCCACGTCGACTTGTCGAGCGGGCGGATTTTCGTGAGTTCGATCGCCTGGCGCTGGAGCACCTCCTTCGCCCCCAACGCCCGCAGGTAGCCGGCTTCCTGCGGTTTGCCGGTGATCGCCACGACGTGATAACCGGTTTTCGCCAGGATCTCGATGGCGACGGAGCCCACGCCGCCGGTTGCTCCGGTCACCGCCACCGGACCGTTGTCGGGCTTCAGGCCGTTGTGCTCCATCAACATGATCGCCTGCGCCGCGGTGAAACCGGCGGTGCCGAGCGTCATCGCATCGAACGCCGTCATGCTCTCCGGTCGCCGCACCACCCAGTCGCCCGGGACACGAACGTACTCGCTATAGCCCCCGTCGTGCGCGACCCCCAGGTCGTAGGCGTGAACGATCACCTTGTCGCCGTGCTTCCATCGCGCATCCATCGAGGACTCGACCGTGCCGGCCATGTCGATGCCGGCGTTGGTCGGATACTTGCGCATGATCTTGCCGGCACCGTTGTACGACAGCGCGTCCTTGTAATTGATCGTCGAGTACTTGGTTCGGACCACGACATCGCCGGGATCGAGCTCGTCCTGCGTCATCTCGACGAAACGGCTCGCGACCGTGTCGTTTTCCTGGAACGTCCGGTAGGCCTTGAATTTCTGCACGCGAGTCTCCTTGGGGATGCGGTCGTGGTTCGAAGGACGGGATCTGGGACGGCGGCCGACCTGGCGTTCAGTCGAGGGACGACATTTCGGCGGCGACGTGCGGCTCGCCCCTATAGGCGCGGGTCTGCATTTCAGCGAGCCGGCTCACGGTGCGCGCGAATTCCCGGCTGTTCGGACCCGCGCGATAGAGGTCTTCCGGGCGAGCCGCAGCCGACGCCAGTAGCTTCACGCGGTGATCGTACAGTATGTCGACGAGCCACGTGAAGCGCCGGGCCCGGTCCCCCATCTCGGCGGTCATCCGCGGAATGCCGGACAGGAACAGCACCGGGAAGCGCCGGGCCAGCTCGAGATAGTCCCGCTGCGACCGGGGTCCGTCGCACAGCGTCCCGAAATCGAACCAGACCGCGCTGCCCGCGCGCTTTCTCGCGGCAAGCGTCCGGCCGAGGACGACGAGCCGGGTATCCTCGTCCGGCCCCGCGCGCATCGTCTCGAAGGCCGCCGCCATCGCGGCCTCGGATTCCGGATCGAACCGCGCATGGTAGCTCCCGACCTGTTCGAGCGCCCGCAACCGGTAGTCGACGCCCGCATCGACCTCGATCACGTCGAGCCAATCCTTCAGCAACGCGATCGTCGGCAGGAAGCGCTCGCGCTGCAGCCCGTTGGGCCACAGCCCGTCGGGGGCGTAGTTCGTCGTCATCACGAACACGACCCCATGCTCGAACAGCGCCGCCAAGAGCCGCCCGAGAATCATCGCGTCGGCGATATCGGCGATGTGAAACTCGTCGAAACAGACGAGACGCCATTTGCGCGCGATGCGCGCCGCGACGGTCGCGAGCGGATCGGGTTCGTGTTTCGACTTCGCGAGATCCCCGTGGACATCGCGCATGAATGCGTGGAAATGGACGCGGGCCTTGCGGCGAATGGCGACGGTTGCGAAAAACCCGTCCATCAGGAAGCTCTTGCCGCGGCCGACGCCGCCCCACAGATAGGCGCCGCGCGGTACCGTGGGCGGCGAGAACAGTTTCTTCAGGGTGGACCGGCGGGCGGCGCGAAACGCCTCGAGCTCGCCCGCGAGCCGTTGAAGTCGGTCGAGGGCGGCCGCCTGCGCGGGGTCGAGCTTTGTGCCGCGCGCGGCGAGAATCGGGTCGAGCCAGGCGAAGAGCGCGCCGGAGCGCGGCCAGATCTCGGCGGGAGCGGCGGCATCGTTCATCGATCGAAAGCTTACCAGCATGCTCCCGGCGCCGCTCGGTAGGTCGCAGCGAACGGGACGCCTACAGGTTCAACGTTCGCCGGTCCACGGCCAGCGCCGCCTCTTTCGTCGCCTCGGACAGCGACGGGTGCGCGTGGCAGATCCGCGCGAGATCCTCGCTTGAAGCCCCGAATTCCATTGCAACCACGCCCTCGGCGATCAACTCGGATGCTTGCGGCCCGATGATGTGCACACCAAGGATGCGATCGGTCGCGGCATCCGCGAGGATCTTCACGAATCCCGTCGTGTCGCCCAACGCGCGCGCCCTGCCGTTGGCCGCGAACGGAAAGCTGCCGGCCCGATAGGCGACCCCTTCGGCCCTGAGCTCTTGTTCCGTCTTGCCGACCCAGGCGATCTCCGGTGA
>Ga0315273_10003948_pt1 | contig 18003 bp, 13 predicted proteins | sample YL17G02_0_MG_FD_205753 | JGI IMG/M metagenome (GOLD analysis project Ga0315273, IMG submission 205753) | Sediment microbial communities from Yellowstone Lake, YNP, Wyoming, USA - YL17G02_0 | ecosystem: Environmental > Aquatic > Freshwater > Lake > Sediment | place: USA: Wyoming | collected...
CCTTCGCGACGAGCTTCGCCAGCCCGTCGCCGATCGACGCGAGCCCGCGGTCGAGCGCTCCCGCGTCCGCGTCGACGAGGACGACCTTATACCCGGCGGTGGCCGCGGTCTGGGCGATCCCCCGTCCCATGGTCCCGGCTCCGATCACCGCTATCGTCTGAATGTCGCGCATGGGGAGAAAGTCTATCAGCCGTACGCGAGGCTTCGCGGAAAAGGGGAGTGTCCCCTTTTCGAGTAGCATCGCGCGACCATGAGCGCGTTCGTCTCGTTTCTCGCCCGCCTCCTGTTCCTCGCCATGGGGTGCGGCATGATCTTGGGCGCGGGGCGCCTCGAAGCGGAAGGGAAGCTGGTCGAGGCAAAGCGCAGGGCCCGCCAGGGAGGCTTCCTCGCGGCGCTCGGCTCGCTACTGGCCGCCGTGGGAGCCGCGGGACTCCCCGAGGGCGCCGGTACGTCGCGCGGCCTCGTCGCCGCGCTGATGCTGGCCTCCGGGTTCGCGGCCCTCCTCGCGGGACTTTCGGGAAAGCCGAGACCGACCGGCTGGGCGGCGCTCGCGTTGCTCGTTGGCGGCATCGTCGTCGCGCTTTACGCCGTGCGCTAGACTGATTTTTTTAAGGAGCACCCACCCATGTCTTCGACCCGCCCCGTCCGCATTCTCGCCATCATCGGCGCCGGCAACATGGGAAGCGGCATCGCCCAGAAGGCCGCGACCGAAGGGTTCCCCGTCATCCTCGTCGACCTCGACGACGCCAAAGTCGCCCGCGGCCTGGCGATCATCGACAAGACGCTGGCCGATGGGGTCGAGCGCAAGATCTTCCGGCCCGACATTGCTGCGGCGATCAGGGGGCGGATCACGGGCACGGCCGACTGGTCGAAGCTGGAAGTCGCGGACCTCGTCATCGAAGCCGTATTCGAGGACTTCGACGTCAAGAAGCAGGTCGTCGCAAGGCTCGAGACGGTCTGTCGACCGGATGCGATCCTCGCGACGAACACGTCGTCGTTTCTCGTCACCGACCTCGCGAAGGGGATGAAGCATCCGGAGCGGATGGTCGGGCTTCATTACTTCTACCACCCGGCGAAGAATCGCCTCGTCGAAGTCATCCCAGGCGAGGCGACCTCGCCCGAGGTGACGGCCGCCGCATGGACCGTGCAAGAGATGATGGGAAAAACGCCGATCCACAGCGCCGACGCCTCGGGGTTCATCGTAAACCGCTTCTTCGTACCGTGGCTCAACGAAGCGGTGCGGCTGCTCGAGGAGGGCATCGCCGACATCCCGACGATCGAGGCCGCGGCGAAGAAGACCTTCGGCGCGGGCATGGGCCCCTTCGAGCTGATGAACGTCACGGGAGTTCCGATCGCGATGCACGCGGCGAACACGCTAGGCTCCGCGTTCGGCCCGTTCTATGCGCCGGCCGAGCTCCTCAAGAAGCAGGTCGCCTCCGGGAAGAACTGGGAGCTGTCGGGCACTCCCGACGAATCGAAGTTCGACGAGATCGCGGCACGCCTGCTGGCCGTGACGTTTCTCGTCGCGACCTCGCTCGTCGACGAAGGGGTGGGGACTATCGAAGACACCGACATCGGCGCCCGGGTCGGCCTGAGGTGGCCGCGCGGACCGTTCGAGATGATCAACCGCTTCGGCATCAAGGCGGCCGGCGACCTCGTCGGTCAGTTCGGCGGGGGTTGGGACATCCCGGTCCCCGGCGATCTCTCGCTTCAATGGCGCGCCAACACGCCGTACGCGTTCGCCCTCGTCAAGTCCGAGACGAAAGACGGCATCGCCACGCTGACGGTGAACCGGCCCGACGCGATGAACGCGCTGAACGAAACGGTGGTGGCGCAGCTGCACGACGCGTTCAAGAAGGCGGCGGGCGACCCCAAAGTAAACGGAATCGTGATCGCGGGCTCCGGGAAAGCGTTCATCGCGGGAGCCGACATCCGGTTTTTCGTCCGCAACATCGAATCGGGAGACTTACAGCGCATCGTCGATTTCACGAAGGCGGGTCATGCCCTCCTGAAGGACATCGACACCTGCGCCAAGCCGGTCGTCGCCAGGCTGCACGGATTGGCGTTAGGGGGCGGGCTCGAGCTGGCGCAGGCCTGCGACGTCCTCATCGCCACCCCGCGCGCCAGCTTCGCGTTCCCCGAAACCGGCATCGGCATCTACCCGGGGTTAGGCGGCACGCAGCGCCCGACCCGGCGCATCGGCGTGGGCCTGACCCGCTGGCTGGTCTTCACCGGTCAGTCGCTCGGCCCCGACGAGGCCGCGGCGATAGGCTTCATCGACAAGGTCGTCCCCCACGAAGACCTCGACGCGGCCTGCCGCGTCGCGATCGCCGAGGGGATCAAACCGAAAACGCGCCCCACCCTCAGCGCGAAGCACCAGGCCCTCGAAGCGTTCTTCGAAGGGAACGACGCCGAGACGCTTCGTCAGGGAAAGGCCGACGCGAAGGGTGACGAGGCGCTATCGAAGGCGATGAAGCGCGTGGGGTTCAAGGCGCCGATCGCGCTGCGCCTCTCCGGGAAGCTCATCGAGAGCGGAGCGAAGGTGACCCTCGACGAAGGGTTGGCCATGGAACTCGCCCATCTCGTCGAGATCTTCTCGACGAAAGACGCCCAAGAGGGATTGAGCACGCTCGGCAAGAAGGCGCCCGTCTTCGAGGGCCGCTGATTGCTCGATCGATTGGTCGAGCTCTGGGCCCGGGTCCTCGACGCCTTCGGGCTGAGCGGAGCCCGCGTTCGCTGGCGGTGGAGCCAGCGCCGTCGCGACCTCGGCGAGGCGGGACTCAACGCGGAGATGGTCGTGCGCTCGACCCGGGTCGCGTACAAGATGTGCCCGCAGTGCCGCGCGCTGGTGCCGCGCGGAGCAGCGCGCTGCACCGAGTGCGACGCATCGCTCGCCGGCGTTCGCGCCCCAGGCCTGACCCGCGTCGTCGCGAACCTGATCCCCGGCACCACCGCGACGACGTTTTTCGTCCTGCTCGCGAACGCCCTCTTGTTCGCGGTCGTGCTGCTGCTCCCGGTCAGACTCGACGCGTACGACCCGGGCTCGACCATGTCGCGGTTGTTCGGCTTCGATGCGCTCTCCCTGATCCGCTACGGCTCGGGTTACGCCGGGCTGACGCTCCCACTGGGCGAGTGGTGGCGCATCGTCACGCCGGTCTTCCTGCACGGCGGCCTCCTCCATTTCATCTTCAATTCGATGGCGCTCGTGCAACTCGGGCCGCTCGTCGAGGACGAGTACGGGACCGAGCGCCTCGCCGCGATTTACGTCCTGTGCGGCATCGCGGGGAGCGCCGCCAGCCAGGTGTTGCGCCACTCGCACACGGTCGGCGCCTCGGGGGCGCTGTGCGGCCTCCTGGGGCTCCTCCTCGTGCACGGTTGGCGGATCGGGGGGGCCTACGGCCAGCGCCTCAAGTCCGTCATGCTGCAAAACGTCGTGCTGATGGTCGGGATGAGCCTGCTTCCGAGCATCGACTGGATGAACCACCTGGGCGGCTTCGCGATGGGATGCGCGATGGGCTTCATCGCGCCCTCGGGCCCGTTCCGCAACCGCGCGACCGAGGTGATCTGGCAGGTCCTCGCGTGGCTCGCGCTGGGACTGGTCCTGGCCTCCCTGTTCGCGATGGCGACGCGCGGGATGGGCGACGTGCTACTCCTCGTCCGGTCCTCGCAACACTCCTAATCCTATCCCGATTGCCCTTGACGCCTCCGCTCGCCGCGAAGGATCATCTTCGACCGCATAAGGAGAAACCCGCATGGCAGACCACAATCCCTTCCACATCGCGCAGCGTCAGCTCGACGAGGCGGCGAAAGTTCTCAAACTCGACCCGGGCGTTCACGAACTTTTGCGCTGGCCGATGCGCGAGTTCCACGTCAGGCTCCCCGTCAAGATGGACGACGGGACGACCAAGGTCTTCAACGGCTTCAGGGTCCAGTACAACGACTCGCGAGGACCGACGAAGGGCGGCATCCGCTTCCACCCCGACGAGACGATCGACACGGTGCGCGCGCTGGCCGCCTGGATGACCTGGAAGACCTCCGTGGTCGACATCCCCTTGGGCGGCGCCAAGGGCGGGATCATCTGCAACCCGAAGGAAATGTCCCCGGGTGAGCTCGAGCGCCTCTCGCGCGCCTACGTGCGCCAGGTCGGGCGGATGCTCGGCCTGTTCGAAGACGTCCCCGCGCCCGACGTTTACACCACGCCGCAGATCATGACGTGGATGATGGACGAGTACTCGGCCATGCATGGCCACAACGAGTTCGGCATGATCACCGGCAAGCCCTTGGCCCTCGGCGGTTCGAAGGGTCGAGGCGACGCGACAGCCCGCGGCGGCATCTTCTGCGTGCGTGAGGCCGCCAAGGCGCTGGGCATCGAGCTGAAGGGCGCGACGGCGGCGGTCCAGGGCTACGGGAACGCCGGTTCGTTCGGTCACAAGCTCGGGCAAGAGATGCTCGGCCTCAAGATCATCGCGGTTTCCGATTCGCGCGGCGGCATCATCAACAAAGACGGCCTCGACGCGACCGCCGTGCAGAAGCACAAGAACGAGACCGGCTCGGTCGTCGGCTTCCCCGGCTCGAAGCCGATCAGCAACGAGCAGCTGCTCGAGCTCGACGTCACCGTGCTCTTCCCCTCGGCGCTCGAAAACGTCATCACCGCCGAGAACGCCGGAAACGTGAAGGCCAAGATCCAGGCCGAGCTCGCCAACGGGCCGACGACGCCGGAAGCCGACGCCATCCTCCACAAGAACGGCGTCTACGTCATTCCGGACTTCCTGTGCAACGCCGGCGGCGTGACCGTCTCGTACTTCGAGATGGTGCAGAACGGTTACCAGTACTACTGGGAGGAGGGCGAGGTGCACAAGCGCCTCGACGTCAAGATGACCGCCGCCTTCCATGCCGTGCACGACATGGCGAAGAAGTACAAGGTCCACAACCGCCTGGGCGCGTACCTGGTGTCGGTGCACCGGGTGGCGGAGGCGGTGCGGTTGAGAGGGTGGGCGTAGTCAAGAAGTTCACAGTCAAGAGTTGAGAGTTAAGAGAGGGGCGGGCCGGGTGGTCCGCCCCTTTTCATTCATCCTCGTTCGAGAGATCTCACGATCGACCAGTACGCCCGGAGCACGCGCATCGCCTCCTCCACGGTCCTCGCACCGACCCCACAGCCGCGGGCTTCGATGGGATACCGATCCTTCCATGACACGGGAGGATCGGGAATAGCCCCTGGGACCTCGTGGGTCGCGCGGATTCGGTAGACATGAGCGACGGCCACAGCCACATCCCCAGGATCAATGCTGTCTCGTTCGATGAGAAGCACCAGTTCCACCAAGTCGTGGACGCGGCTGTTCGGTCGGTCGCCGTGATCCCGCGTCAAGGCGTGGAGCTTTTCCGCGAAGTGTTGCGCTGGCGCCGCGACTTCGATCCGTAGGGGCGGTACGCCCGCGAACGCGAACGCGCTGGGTCGCTTTAGCTCCTCGCGGAAGACGATCTCGTCGAGCCGCGGTACGACGTCCAACTTCACGCGCTCGAAACGGCGCGCGCCCATCCGGGCGATCACGGCAAACCTGTATCCCGCTCGACCGAAGACGTCGGCGAGCAGCGCCTCCGCCTCTCCGACCTCGAACACGAAGCGGTCGCTCGCCGGGTCGTCACCCAGTGCGTGGATGATTCGCTCGCGAATCGCGGACGGCTCGAGGTCGGACGCGTCGACGCACAAGTCGAGATCGAGGGTGGCGCGCGCGATGTTGCCGTACCTCCACTCCAGGCACATTCCTCCTTTCACCACCCACCGGCCCGGCTCGGCGTGGCCGAGTCGGCGGGCCACGCTCTCGAAGACGGCCGCGCGGCGGAGGCGTGAAGACGATGTCGAATCGCCTGGCGCAACGCGGCTCCTGATGCGGGCTTCGAAGGCAATGCGAAGTGCCTCGGGAGTCTCGTAAGGGCTCATGCGCCGGCTCGTTCGACGCAGCGCTCGATGCGGAGAGCTGCGGCCGGCCCCACGATGTCCGCACGTTCGCGGAGTTGTTTTCGGGTCGTGACACCCCGCCGGAGAGCGTCCGAGATCACCGCAATCAGACGTTCCTCTTCGATCCCAAGGGCGGCGACGTCGAGGATCGAACGGAGCGGCGTCGTGATGCGATAACCCGCGTGCCGCTCGACGTCCGCGTCTGGAAGGACGCCTCGATGAAGGACGACACCGGAAGCCGAGGCCCGGAATCCCTTCGGGACCGTCATGTGGATCTGCGCCGGGTTCAGATCGCCGAGCCCGTGCATCGAGGTCGCCGTGTCGTGAGAGATCACACCACGCTCCCTGCTCCACAGCGTCCAGCGAACCAGGTCCTCGCGATCGGTCGCGGGCCATGCGTTGAGGCGATAGATGCCGCGGTCCATCCGGATCCAGTTGCCCTGGCTCGCGTGGTAGGCCTGGGCGGGGTAGGTGTAGCCACTCTCCAGCGCTTGCTTCGCGGTAAACCACCCGGCCTGCGTTTCCGCGACCCGGTAGAGGTTGTCCCTCAGTTCGCGCCGAGACCGCCGTGCCATAACCAGATACTACACTAAAGTTGTAGTTTAGAGCATTTATTCTACCCATAACTTTAGTTTTAATTAAGTTTTAAGCTCCAAAACTGCTCCTCCGAACCGTATGGACGCCAGCCCGCTACCTTTTCTTGAGCGGCGTCCGCCCCTTCTCCAAGAGATCGAGGTAGCGAAGGTCCTCCCGATCGCTCGCGCCATCCCTCATTCGCTTCAGCGTCTTCAGGTCCTGGATCGAGGGGAGCGGCGGAGCCAGCGGGTCTCCTTTGACCCTCGCGATGACTCGGCGTCGATAGGCCGACGCGAAGTCGATCGTGTCCCCGTCGAGATTCGTGAACTTCCGCACTTTGAACACGTCGATCTTGAGTGAGCCCCCGAAGAGACTGAAGAGCGGACGCGACTCCAGCTGCTTGGCGCTCGCCGGCGTCTCCAACCCGAACTCGCGCGCGATACGGAGGAGCTTCCTGACGTTGACTGGCGCGGGATCGGCCCAGAGGTCGTAGTCCATCGTCTGGACGGGAATGCCGTAGTGAATCAGGGCTTGTCGGCCGATCAGCAGCCAGCGGACACGCGCGCGGCTCAGCCCGATCAGGAAGAGGGCGGGATCGGCGTCATCGTCGAGCACTACGTCTGCCGTGCGCCCTCGCGAAGGTCGAGGCGCGGAGAACCATCTTGCGGCTCGTCTCTGACGCGCGTGCCTTTTGCGACGGGGTCAGTGTCCGAAACCAGGCCAGGTTGGCCGCGCGCGACTCGTCTTCGGTGGGAAGGCCTTCGCCGGGGCGGGGCCCCCTCAGGAACTCCCAGGGCTCGCGACCGATTGCTTTTGCCAGGGCGGCGATGCTCTTCAACGTCGGGTTGCGACGGCCACGGGCGTAGTCGGAGATCACCGGCGTAGTGATGCCGGCTCTGCGCGCAAGCGCGACTTGAGAGATTCCCAATGCGTCGCACCAGTCCTGAATCGGCAGCTTGACCATGCATCCAAGTTAGCACGTATGCTAAGCCCTAAGTAGCGCACCTTCGCTCTCACTTCAGTCAATTTCGCTGTGCTTTCGTCAATTTCAGGGGTCCAGAAGCCCGGAAGGAAGCGCGATCGTCGATCCTGGCCGATCCTGCGGGTCCGTTTTTCGAAGGAAAGGCCTCCCGGAGGGCTCAAACCACCGAGCCGCGAGAAAAAAGCTCTACAATTTGAGCTTTCATCAACGGGCGAGGTGCCGCCGTCCCGAATCGGCGGCTCCAAGCTCCCTCGCCTTGACGGTCCCCGTTGGTCGCCGGACTCTCCCGCGTGGAAGCCTGCGTATCCGAAAGTACCGATACGCCGTGGCGGAGATCTGACGATGACCCACAAGACCCCCGCGGAGGTTGGGAAGAAGCTCCCCGAGAACCTCGAGAGCGTCGAGACAAGGGGCGAGTCCGTCGCCATTGAAAGCGCGGCCGAACGGTGGCGGTTCTCGTGTCTGCCGAGGACTTCCCGGTCTTCGAACGTCTCCGCGAGGAAGCCGAAGACCGGCTCCGTTCCGTGGGAGACGATCAAGGCGGACGGCGGACTCTGAGCATGTGCCGTAACGGATCGAGTGGAAGCCGTCTGCCGTGCGCCGGGAAGCACTCCGCCGAGTACCCTCGCGTCAACCAGCACATCGCCTCCCCCGCTTCTCCATCCATCGCGAGGTGAAGCGCGCGGCAGTGGTTGATTTCCGCGTAGTTGACCTTCACGCCGAGCTGCGGATCGTTCGTCCCCCAGCGGTCGGGCCCGAGCAGGAGGAACGGCGTCCCCTCGAAGGCGTCGTTGATACGCGCCACCGCGCGTGACGCGGCCGGGCGGTGCTCTGGGTCCAGGAGGTCGTACGCCCGCGGAGCGACAGACGACGTAGACCGCGAAGGCTCTGGGCATCGAGCTGAAGCGTACGATCGCCATGCAGAAGCACAAGAACGAGATCGGTTCGGTCGTGGGCTTCCCTGGCGTCAAGCCGATCAGCGATGACGGCCGCCTTCGATGCCGTCCAAGACATGGCGAAGAAGTGCGAGGTCCACAACCGCCTGGGCGCGTCCCTGGTGTCGGTGCACCGCGTCGTCGAGGGGCGGGCGCGAAGAACAGTTCGCATGCTGCCACCGTAGGCGCACGAAAGTCACCTGAACGTGCGTCGATTTCATTGGGCACAAACTGGGCTTGACGAAACGCAAACGGGGAGAAGTCACGGTACTTCGCGGTACGGAGCCTTCAGAACCTCAAGGCTTGCGACGCGCGCGAATCGGCCGAAAACACAGGGCAAATCGCTCTCCTGCTTGAGCTTCCCTGCTGTGTGACTTGGAGCCGGCACCCAGACTTGAACTGGGGAACTGCTGATGAAGTGGTGCGGGTGGGCCTGTTATCTCGTTGACGAGGCGATAGATCGTTTTCGCGTTGGCCCTAATTTGGGCAGAAATGGCGGACGATCTGCAAAGATAAGATCGCGAAGGCGGAGACCCCGGCGGGGTTCGCATTCCGGGCGTCGCCTCGGCCTTTCAGGTGGGATCCACGAAAAAAAGGGAAGCCCACCTACCCAAGTCCGGCCTATGGACAGGTCGGTGTGATTCGTTGTGCTCCACTGCTCTGCGTCCCGTAGGTGCCCGTACCGCACGCATTCTTGCACCGCACGAGAATGTAGAGGCCGGTACCCGGTGAGGGAGTCGAGGTCTCAATGAGCGTCGCGAAAGGCAGATCAGGGAAGCAAAGCTCATCGCCGCCGCCGGGGCCGACCGGCAGCGCGCTCAAGATGCCGTGCAAGCCGTCGTAACTCGTCGCATTCGGCGCTGCGAACCACGTGAAAGTTGTCTTGTCGACAGCGGCTCGGACGCTCTGGGCTTCGGGCGGAGGCGTGATCGTCGTCCCTCCGCCGCAGATACCCGCCGTACAAATCTCACCCGTCGTGCAAGGGTTTCCGTCCTGACACGCTGCGCCGGAACCGAGCCAGATCCCCATGGAGTTCGAAGGGTCCACGATGGCGGAGCATCCGCCGTCGTCCGTCACCCTACAGTTGTACGAGAGTGAGACGGGCACCCCACGGGACACCGTGACGCTGCTGCTCGTCGCTCCGGGGAGGTCGATGCCGTTTTCCGTCCATTGATATGTGAGGGATCCGGTACCACCCGACGTGAGCGCCGAGAACGTGATGCTGGAGCTGCCCGCGCACACCGACGTCGTGCCGTTGGGCGTGACATCCACCGAGAGCGGCACCAAGCACGAGCCGACGATGATGCCGATGTTGGGCTTGAAAGGAGCGTCGGGCGCGAAGTCGAACCACGGACCCGAGGAGCTCAGCGAGTCCGAATAGAAGAACGTGCCCGCGCGAACGGGCGACTCGGTGTCGTAGCTATAGCCGAGGGTCGTCGTGTTCGTCTGCCGCACGGCGACGTAGAAATCCCCCGGGCCGACGTTGATGGGGACGATCGTGCGGACTGTCACGGGTCCGGCGGCGGAGATCGTCCGCGGCGTCGCGTCGCCGTACAGGATCGATCCCGGTGTCCCGCTCCCGCTATCTGCGTAGATGGCGACGCTGTAGGTCGCCGCGCTCGCCGCAAAGAACTCGAGCGCCAGGGCGTCGACCTGGGTCGCGACGGCCGTCGAGAACTCGGCCGCGACCTGTCCGGTCGCAGCGTTGAATCCAATTCCGCCGGTCGCCGCCGATCCAGCCTGCTTGTAGGAATACTGGTTCGCGGTGACCGCCAACAGTCGGGTACTGCTGTCGTTTCTCGTGTTGGCATCGTCAGGGACGAAAACCCTGACGCTGTCGCTACCCAGTGCGCTCGACGTGAATGGCGCGAAGCTCACGAGCGCCTGCCCGCCGCACGCGGCCAGAGAGGACGTGTACTGGGTATCGGTGAAAGACTCGGCGCCCGTGACGCTCAGGGTGACCGGAAGGCTCGCTAGGTCGGTGTGCCCCCGGTTGGTCGCAATCGCCCGAACCACGTGCGGGCTCGCCACGCCGTTCGGCAGAGCGCCGAGCGTCATCACGACATCGACGCTGGCGTCGTTGGCCAGCCCGACCGACGGGGTCAGGCGTGTCTCGGGCCTGAAGCTACTGGCCGCGACCGTGGTGGGCGCTGCGGACGTACCGTTCGCTCCTTTGAGCCCGTCCGTCAGGCCGGTGTTGCAGGCAACCGCGGCCCCGGATCCCACGGGGCCGGGCCATTGCCAGTCGAAGCCGACATACAGGCCTCCGCCCGTGTAGGTGAAGGACGATCCTCCCGAGAAGGTGATGTCGAAGGGGCTGGTCGTGCTCGGTATCGACGTGCTCGCGTTGTGCACGACGGTCATGGAGCCGATTGCCGTCGACCAATTCGTGCTCTTGGTGTTCGTGGCGTCTGCGGTGTTCTCGAGGTAGACCACGAGGTTTCCGGACGCGGGGATGCCGGCGGTCGCGTAGCGCCAGCCGATCGCTCGGATCGAGTTTCCGGTCGAAAGGCGGTTCGTCGCGAGTTCCGCCGCCGTCAGCAAGTAGACCGCGCGGCCGAAGCGGAAATTCGAGTTGGGCGCCCGTTCGTTCCCCGACGTCGAGCCGTCGCTCGCGTCCTCGATCGTCGGGCAACCGGGCTCTTCCAGAGGCGGCTCGATGTCGTGATGAACGGGAGGGCAGCACAGGTAGCCCACGACGGCCCCGCTGACCGCATCCGCGAGAGGGATGTTGCAGATGCTGCAGGCGCCTCCCGCTCCTCCCGGCAGTTTCGAACCGGCGGCGATCGTGTAGGAGCTCCCGAGGGTCGGGGGGAACGCCCCCAACGTTCCGTTGACCATCAGGATGGAATCCGTCAAGTCCGCGAGGACGAAGACGCCGGACGTTCCCGCGGGCGCGGGAGAAACCGTGACGACTCCCTTGATGTCGAAGAAGCTCGTTGCGGGGAAGTCGTTCGCCGGGTTCCCCGCGGGGTCCTTGCTCTCCACTTCGCCGTAGGAATTCCTGTATTTTCCGGCGGCGCCGATGCTGTTGAGAGCGTCGAAGGCGGATTGGCCGGCCAGGTAGCAGATCGTGTCGCAGCTGTGAGGGGCCGCGCACGTGCAGACGCTGCAGCTGTGGCAGAGATGGAGGTCCAGCATCTCGGTGTGGACCTCCCTCGTTCCCCCCGTTTCGGGGAAGCCGGGCGGGAAACAGGTCATGTCCGTATCGCTCACGCTGGCGTCGCAGACGGGGCACCCCGTAATCGGAACGGCGCTCCCCGTGGTATCCGGGGGGGTACCTTCGACCATGCCGTCACTTCGCCCCACGAGAGTGCCGGGGTCGGTCGCCTTGGCCAGACTTCCGTAGCTTCTCCCGTCGATCACGACGCACAGCGACGAGCTGCTGGCGAATACGTCTTGCCCCTGCCCCGGGAACTGCGCCCGGCTGACCTCCGGGGCCAGCAGGCCGACCATCGTCAACGCAAGGGTGAGCGTGACGGCTTTCAGCCGTCCCACGATGAGAAGAGATCCGCGGCCGCGCGAACGAACGGACCGAGGGGTTCCGAAGCTCTCGAGCACATCCTCTTTCTTCATTGGACTCCTCCCCACATCGGCGTCGGTTTCGGATCACAATGGAGCGATAGCTTTTGAATTGCCGAGCTCGTACCCGTGCGCCACTCGAGTTGTCACGCCCGCCCCGTTGCAGTGACAGCGTCGAGCGTTCAGACCCCGCTCATCCGGAAAGGCAAGAGGCAAACGGTCTGCATATTTCACCGATCGTCTCCGACGAGGCGCGCCAGGATCGCCTCGAGGCGCGGCGGCGCTTCCCCGGCGCCAGCGAGTCGAAGTGCTGCGGTCTTGAATGCCTCGAGCCCTGCGGGTGTGAACGCGATCTTGGAAAGATCGATCGCCCGGGCATCGGAAAAGGCGATCGTCGATTTCTGGTGGGGATCGACCCCGCTCGAGATCTCGATGCTCACAGGAAGGACTCCGACGCTCGTCTTCCGATAATTCCGATATCGCGCGGTACTCAGCAGCGAACCGGTCAACCCGTAGAACTCGAGCTTTCGAGTCTGCTGCTCTCTTGTGGAGACCCAGCAGAGGATTCTCGAATAGCGAGCCGTGCTTCGGGCACGGATCAATTCGAGACGGAAGCACGGCTCGCCCTCGATGGATTCCTCCCCCTCGAGGTGCGGTCGATACTCCTCCGCCAAGTTCGACCGAGCCAGGTCCCCGTTCGCCACATCTCCGCGAAGAACCTGATCGCGAGACAGCTGTAGCGGCCGATCGGCCCGCGGCAAGAGCAGCCAATACTCCCCGAAGGCGATGAGGAGCGATCCGCCGTAGAACGGTTGGGGCGCGAGCATGAGCACAATCGCTTGCTCGCGTCCATGGACGAGCATCGCGAAGGAAACCGTGCGCACCGGCGCCGCAATTCGATCGTCCCGGACGGTGATCGTGAAATCAACCGCATAGTTGCCTTCGGGAGACCTGTTCTTCTCGCTGCGTTGCAGGATCGCGGAGGCGCTGAGCTTCGTCGGGGATCGCAGCCCGGGCGATCGGGACGGTTGCGAAGAGCTCGCGAGGAGGACAGCGCTCTCCCCTTGCCCTTCGAATTGCTGGTCCGAACGCCAAACAGCAGGTTCCGGTGAGACACCCGGAAGCTGCACTCCGAGCCATGCTGCGGCCATGAGAATTCGAATTTCGAGCATGACAACCCCAGCAGATGCCACCTTGTTACGCTTCCGGTGGGCTCGAGTCAAGAAGAGAGCGACGGCGACCTCCGCGAGCGATTCGCTCACGACTCGACCGGGGACTTTCTTCTACGATCTCGCCAGCCGCAGCGGGTGCTCGGAGTCGGCGCTCGGGCTCAACAGCGCCAAGGTCGGAATCCCGAACCTCGATCCGTTCCCCACCGCGGCCAACGCCGGCCCCTCGGAACTCCGACGGCCCCATCCCGCCGCACGTCGCGACCGTTACGGGGAACAACTGTCGACGTTCGCCCTCTCGACTCCACTCGATCGGTAGCCGAGCGTTCCCTCGACCGGCCCGTCATGGCTCGGGATCGAGGCGTTGATCAGGTAGAAGAACCCACGACCTGGGGTCGGAATCAAAGGGTCCTGGAACAGCGGACTGATCAGGCTCGGCAAAAGACACGTTCCGTAGCCCGAGGACAGTGTCTGCAAGTCCCCCTTGTAGGCGTTGTACTGGGCGCCACTGAAGTTCACGGTCGTCGCGCTCCAACTGATCTTGGTGACGGCCCTGAGGGAATTGCATTCCGTGGGTCTCTTGTTCACCGGGATGCAGACCAGCTTCGACGGGCCCACTGGAATGTTCGGCTCGACGCCGAACTGCGTATAGAGGCTCACGATGTGCGGCGGAAAGTCGGGCGGCGTGATGTCGTAGCACTTGAGGTGCGGTTCCTTCAGGCTGCCGAAGCTGACGCTGTTGACCGTCTTGATCGTCGGCGCGCAGAGGTAACGCGGTGCCCCGACGAAGTCGTTCGGTTCGAGCCCGAACTGCGTTTCGAGACTGATGGAGATCGGCGGCGGCAGCGGACCTCCGATCGTATAGCAGGTGTAATGCGGCGAAGCCGGCGGCGGAGCGACAGGCGGAGGCGTCGGGTTCGGGGAAATGACCTGCTTGTTGGCCGGAGTGCACAGCATCGAGGCGGGCCCCAAGGGCACGTTCTTTTCGTAGCCGAACTGCCCGTCCAGATCGACGATCGCCACCGGCGGCGCGCCCAGGGGCTGGATGCCGTAGCACTTGAGGTGGGGGCTATCGAGCGAGCCGTACTGATGGTTCTTGATCGCCGGAGGACACAGATAGCGCGGCTCCATGACCTGCGCGTTTTGCGTGCCGAACTGGTCCTGAAGGGTCACGAGTTGGCCCAGCGGCGGGCCGGTGATATCGAAGCACTTGTAGTGGTGCTTCTTCTCCGCGGGGAGGATCCCGTGGGCCGCGAGCGCGGCTTGTTCCACCGTCAGGACCTTCTTCCGCTTTCCACCCCCGCCGGGGCTGCTGGGGCAGAGGATCCCTGGGAAGAAGGTCGTGGTCGCGTCCAAGGCGACCACGACGTCGCCGACGGGGTCGTTCACCGGGTTGGGGCGGCGGCACCATGTCGTGAGCGTCGAGACCTGGAAGATGATCGGCGTGGGGGCGAGCATCGGTGGGGTCGCGACGTTGTCCGCAACCCGCGTGAACGTCAGGTAGGGTCGCACCGGGAGCGTCGAAGTGAACGTGCCGCCCCGCGCGTAGTTCTGGTTGATCGTCATGCTTCCCAGAGTCTGATTCGTGTCGCCCTGCGGTACCGAAGCGCTCACGTTCCAGGTCTGTGGCCCGCCGGTGCAGTTCACGGTGATCGGCGACACGCTCCTCAGCTCGAGAGCGACGATCTCGATCGGGATCGTGGCCGACGGCGGCAAAGCCGGCGCCATGCGTTGAACGATCGTGTCGGTCGGCGCGAGGTTGCAGACGCCGGAATAACAGTCGATCGGACTTCCCTTGAAGTACACCCGTCCCACGAAGCCGGCGTCGCAGAAAGGCAGGAACGTTCCCGGCGGCAGGTTGAGATCGTCGTACGTCGACGCCGGATCGGTCTCCAGAAGGTCGAAGCCCGGCGGAATCACTTGGGCGCGCAGTGGCAAGTGGAGGAGAAGTAGCCCAAGCAAGAACAGCCGGTGGTGGTTCAGTCGCTGAATCATTGTCGCGCCCTCCACGCGTGCGTTGCCCCGGTACACGGATCCACGGCGGGCATGGCCGTCGCGGTTTCAGGGTTCTCCTTCGGCCAGATTCGGTGGTTCCAATACACCTGCTCGATGGCGCGCTGCGCCGCCACGCGGTCCTCGATCGTCAGCGTGCGGATGGGCGCGCCGATTCGTGGCTGCGGCTCAGTGGCAGAGACTGTTCCGATGGCGAGCAACATCGATAGAGCGAGAAGAGCGTGGCGCATGATGGCCCCCCACACGGAAATGTATGAGCGTCGTATACACCATATTGACGGCACGACTCGGGACCGAAACGGTGGGGTTGTTTATCCCAGGGCAGTCCGCTCACCCAGGTTTGGAACGGGGACCTGCTGATTGGGACTCGGCTGGTGGGCGGCGCTACGCTGTTGACGGGAAGCTAGAAACAAGAGGCCTTGGACAAGTCTTGGTCTAGCCGAGAAGTCCTCTGGCGAGCACGCTCACTCCAGCCAGCACATCGCCTCCCCCGCTTCGCCGTCCATTGCGAGGTGAAGCGCGCGGCCCGGGGCGGCATCGCTCACGCGGATCACGCGCACGCACGACGCGAGGTCGTTGTCCCGGGGCGATACGTCGCGCAGGGCGTTCGGCGAGTGCGCGAGGAACGGCTCCAGGAAGACGTCCCCTCCCTCGTCCGGGTGGAGTGCCAAGTAGAAGATGCCGTCCTCGACCAGGTCCTGGAAGAAGTGCGTCCCGTACGAAACCTCGGGGACGTACTCGCCCCTGCGGTGGGCGATCTCGATGAGTACCTTGCAGTGGTTGATGTCGGCGTAGTTGACCTTCACGCCGAGCTGCGGGTCGTTCGTCCCCCAGCGTCCGGGACCGAGCAGGAGGAACGGCTCCCCCTCGAGGGCGTCGTTGACGCGCGCCACCGCGCGGGAAACCGCCGCGCGATGCTCCGGGTCCAGCTCGTCATACGCGCGCGGATCGACGTAAACGACATAGGTGATGTCGCGCAGCTCGCCCGAGCGGACCATGCCGCGGGTGAAAAAAACGACGTCGTCGCCGGCCACGCCGCGCGGGAGCTTCCCGGCGTCCGCCGCTTCGGCCTGCACGAGTGGCCGGCACTGCAAGAGGTAGAAGCGGTCCTCGACCTGCGCGAACTCGAGGTTGACCGGAGTGCCAAACGCGTCCTCCAGGCGGCGCATACGCTCGCACATCAACGCGGCGAAGCGCGTGCGCGCGAGCAGGCGGTCGAAGGTGAGGCAGAGCTGGCCGGTCTCGACGCCGTCCAACCCCCCGGTCGGCTCGACGAGCCCGTCCTCGGTGCGCACCGAGGCGGCCCACGTCAGCCCCGGCGCATCGATGCCTTGTTCCAGGACGCGCGCCAAGGGCACTGTCGTGAAGCGGTCGTCCGTGAGATCGATCGCGTCAACGTACCGCTGCGAGTAGCGCGCCTGCCTCTCGGGAGTCACCTCGGGGCGCAGCATCGGCGCGCCGAGCGCGACCATGCGGGAGTGATCGTTCCCGGTCCGGTCGACCGCGCGCGTCCCTAACCCATAGACCAAACGCGCGAGGCCGTCTTCGGCCTTCAACCGCGGCGACCAGCGGTACTCGTTGTGCGAGAACCCGACGCCCGCGAACTCCGGGAAGAAGTAGCGGCCGTGGCGTTGCCCGACGACCTTCTGGATGAGGATCGCCATGTCCTCGTTGTAGTCGATGAGGTTGTGGCGGCGGCGATAGGTCAGAGGGTTGGGCGCCAGAGTCGAGGCGTAGACCTCGGCGATCGCCGCCAGGATCGCCTTCAGACGTTCCTTGCGCGGGCCTTGGTTTCCGAGAAAGACGCTGGCGTACATCCCCGAAAACGCCGCTCCGAACCGATCCTCGAGGAGGCTCGAGCTGCGCACGATGACCGGGTGACGGCCCACGGCTTCGACGATCCGCTCGAGCTTGGCCACGAACTCGGGCGGGAACTCCGCGTTCTGGAAGATCTGCCGGATGAGCGGGTACTCGTTTCTTATCTCCTCCGCCGGCTTGTACTTCTGGCTCTGGTACTCATCTAACCGGTTCAGGTGCAAGAAGCTCTCGATGACGTCCGAGCGCACGAACCAGGATTCCGGCAGGTGGACCTGCGCCACGGGGTCGTCGCCGTGCTCCTGACGCTCTCCCTGGAGGATCCGGTAGCCGAGGAACATCCCCGCCGCCTTGCCACCGATCCTCCCCTGCCCTTTTGCCGGTCCGATGACGCGGTCTAAGATCCACTCGAAGTCGGTGACGCGCAGGTAGTTCTTGGCGACCGCGATGAACTCGAGCTGGTCGCTGATGAAGCTGCGGATCAGCGCGACGCGAAGCTGTGTTGTCTGGGCTGGCGCGAGACGCTCGTCGCCACGTGGGAGCTGGCAGAACCGGCGAACGGTCGAGGCCAGCACGTCGAAGGAGACGTCGGGCAGGCTCGCGATGCTCTCCAACCCATCGGCCTCCTCGCGGCGGCGCACGGCGTCGATCACGGCCTGGACGCGCTCGGGGGCCATCAACGCCTTCGCGTGCCGCACGACCGCCTCGCGAACCGCCTCGCGCTCTAGAGCGCTCCACGGCGAGGCCCCCGGCCGGTTCGGGTTGTCGTCGGCCGGGGCGGCCGCCGCCTGCCCCGCCGCCGCCCTCGCCTCGTCATAGACGGCGTCGATCGAAACGAGACCTTCGCTGTGGAGAACGATTAGGAGCTGGCGCGCGATGCGGTCGGCGAGCTCGGGCCAAGCGATGAGAGCGTTCCGCAGCGTCGTCTCGGTATCGGGCTGCGAATCTGGCATGGGGACATAGTAGGGGACAGGCACTGAAATCGTGAAATCGGGGACAGGCACCGAAATTGGGGACAGGCACCGCCTTCGGTGC
>Ga0315273_10003949_pt1 | contig 18002 bp, 16 predicted proteins | sample YL17G02_0_MG_FD_205753 | JGI IMG/M metagenome (GOLD analysis project Ga0315273, IMG submission 205753) | Sediment microbial communities from Yellowstone Lake, YNP, Wyoming, USA - YL17G02_0 | ecosystem: Environmental > Aquatic > Freshwater > Lake > Sediment | place: USA: Wyoming | collected...
CAGGATCTGATCCGCGAGATCGAGAAGAACGGCTGCGTTCTTATCCGGCATGGAGCTCGTCACGACTGGTACCAGAATCTGCGAACTGGCGTGAGCCAGCCTGTTCCGAGACATCGAGAGGTCGCTCTACCGCTGGCACGCCACATCCTGAAGATGCTCAAGTAGCAGCTGCAGGACGGCCAGCAGGTGGGAACGTGGGGGCGCGAACGGCAGCCTTTGCAGTACGTCGAGCACGGCTATACCACACGCCACGGATGCCGTCGGCCAAGCATGACGTCGGAGACAACGCGACGTCGGAGACAATGACGTCGGAGGCCCAGCTCTCGGCACCAACGAAACGCCGAGAGCCCTAGCCGGCGGCACGGACGGACGCCACCGGCCAAGCTCACGACGCTACAGCGAAGGGTGGTCCCATCGCGAGTCGGTGTTCGCTTCACTGTAGCGTCGCACTCGGGGTTAAGAAGAGAGTGCTAATGCGCTCGATCTTCACGAAAGAGCGCACCGCACCCTTGCGTGCGACGTCACTGTGGATGCGACGTCGACGTGTCGAACGCGGCGTCAGGTGGACGCCGCTGGCCCAGCTTGCGGCAGCGCTGAACCGCCGCAAGCCCTAGCGCTCGGCACCAACAAGACGCCGAGAGCCAGCGTCGGGACGAGATCCGCGAGCGCTGCGCGCACCTGCCCTTCATTTTCGGCGTGCGCGGCGCGCACCAGCCGATCCAGTTGGCCGCGCCACCCGGCGCACGGCTCCTCGAGGCGGGCGACGAGCAGTCGCTCGTACTCGGTCCTCTCGGTTCCCTCTTCCGCCGTCAGCAACTCCTCGAACAGCTTCTCGCCCGGGCGGATACCCGTGTAGACGATGGGAATGTCGACGTCCGGCTCGAGGCCGTAGAAGCGGATCACGTCGCGTGCCAGGTCCAAGATCTTGACGGGTCTCCCCATGTCGAGCACGAAGACCTGCCCTCCCGCCCCGACCGCGCTCGCCTGGAGCACGAGCTGAACGGCCTCCGACGTGAGCATGAAGTAGCGCACCATGTCCGGGTGCGTCACCGTCACCGCCTGGCGCCGTTCCACCTGCCCCTGGAACGTCCTCAGCACGCTTCCGCGGCTGCCGAGCACGTTGCCGAACCGAACCGCCAGGCATCGGGTCGATGTGGACTGACAGGAACGCACCAGGATCTCGGCGACCCGCTTCGACGCGCCCATCACCGACGTGGGGTTGACCGCCTTGTCCGTGGAGATGAGCACGAACGCCTTGCTCCCGGATCGGCAAGACGATTCGAGCACATTCCGAGTCCCCTCGACGTTCGTCTTGATCGCCTGAGCCGGGAAACGCTCCATCATCGGCACGTGTTTGTAGGCGGCAGCGTGGTAGACAACGTCGGGACGAACGCGTGCAACGAGCGCGTCGACCCCGGCCGCGTCGCGCACATCGCCGACCACCACGTCGACCTCTTGTTCGGGGAACCGACGACGCAGCTCGGACTCGAGGTAGAACAACCCCGTCTCATCGAAGTCGAGGGCCACGAGGCGCTTGACCCCGAACCGCAGGATCTGACGACACAACTCCGACCCGATCGACCCGGCAGCGCCAGTGACTAGGACACATCCCCCCTCGAGGAAGGCACGGATCGGAGCCGCATCGACACGCACCTCTTCGCGGTGAAGCACGTCGGCCGGCTCGAGCGTGCGCAGGTCCGCCGCCGAAACGCGGCCGGCGTAGAGCTCACTCAGGAGCGGGAGAATCTTGACGTCTGGCACCGCCGCCGCGCGCGCCAACGCGACCGTCTCTTGGATCACCCCCGGCTCCGCCGAGGGCATCGCGATCAGAATCGCCCGAGCAGAGCGGCTCTTGACGATCGCGCCGAGCTGCTTGCGCGAGCCAAGGACCCTCACTCCCTGCAGCAGCATGCCCCGCTTTCGGCGATCATCGTCAACGAATCCCACCACGTGGTACGTCACCGCAGGATCCTGCTGCAGCGCGCGGGCGAGCTGCGCTCCAGCGTCGCCCGCCCCGACGATGATCGCACGCGTCGCCTGGCGGCTCCGCGTTCCACGCCCCGCGAGATGCGCCACAAGGCGAGGCATGATCCGTACCCACGTCACGAAGAGCAGCGTCAGCGCGAAGTCCATCCCGAGTACCGATCGGGGCACCGCGCCCCACGCGTCCTCGTGCCGCAACAGCAGCACGGCCGAAGCAACCAGCGACGAGCCCACGGCGCACGCGAGAAAAGTCTTGAGCAGCTCAGCGATGCCGACGTGCCGCCAACTGAATCGGTACAACTGGAAGATGACGAACACCGGGATCTTCAGCCCAATTGATAAGACGAGCGTCCGCCACAGAACGTCGAACATGGCAGTCGGAATCGCACCCTCGAAGCGGAACAAGAAGGCAACGAATAAGGCGAGTGCGATGACAAGAACGTCGATCCACACCGCCATGCCGGGCCGAGATCCCGCCAGCCAGGCTCGACCCTCCCCTCGCATCCTCGCCAGACTACGCCGGATCCGTTCACGTGGCCGTTGCGCTGTCGGCTCCGTAGAGACTCTCTCCAATGACCTTCCTCCCCTGAGTGCATCCATTCTACCCATTCTCAGGACGACGAAGCGGCGAATAGTACCAATGAAGAACCAGAAGCAGAAGGAACGCCCCGCCGATCGAAGGCAGTAGGAGCACGGGGTACTTCCATGCCGCCAAGGCAAGAGCCGCCAAGACCGCGTCGATCGACAGAACAGCGAGAGTCACCCTGCTGTGGGAATAGCCGCGCTGAACCGCACCCTGGTACGCGTGAGTCCTGTGCGCCTCGTGTGGCGGCTTGTGGCGAAGGAGCCTCCGCACGAACGTCGACACGCCATCGACAACGAACACCCCCAACAGCAACACCCAAATCAGAGCCGGCAGAGAGTGCCGCCCCTCAGATGCGATGGCAAGAACCGCGATCGTGAACCCGAGGAAGTTGCTGCCCACATCCCCCATGAAGATCCTCGCCGGATGCCAATTCCAGACCAGGAAGGCGGCCGAACCCAATCCAAGAGACACTGCGAGCACAGCAAGCGACGGGTCCCCACCAAGGAACAGGAGAACCCCCGACACGACTCCCACAGTGGCCGCCTCCGTGGCGGCGATTCCGTCGATACCGTCCATGAAATTGAAGAGGTTCGTGAGAAGCATGATCGCGGCCCAACCCAGGATGTACCCCAGTCCGCCAACGTGAAGCGCGCCCACGCCGAACTCGAGCGACGGGAGCCCTCCGAGCCAGAAGACAGCCCAGGCAGAGGCCAGGCCGTAGAGGCCGAGGCGAACGTAGCTTCCTAGCCCCCCGCGGTCGTCGAGCCAGCCGGTGACAGCAACCACGATCCCGCCGCCAAGTAGGGCAATGTGGACCCCCTCCAGGGCACGCCCTAGCAACAGCTGCAAGCCCACCGTCAGCAGCACCCCTAAGACGATTCCCAGGCCCCCCCCCCGAGGCGTTGGTTGCTCGTGCGAGCTGCGCGCAGACGGGATATCCAACATTCGACCCCGGGATGCCCATCGCAGTACAAACGGCGTGGACAACAGAACACACGCGGGGGCAACAAGGCCTACGAGAAGGTCAGCACGCATTGGAGTTGCCGTGCTTCGTCTCTCTCATGCTTAGGTACCACGCGACAGTCTCCTCTAGCGCCTCTGACATGCTGAAGGGCGCCTTCCAGCCAAGTTCTCGCTCTATTCTGGAGGCATCCACCACGAGCGAGTTGCACAGCCGCCTAGCGTCGTCACGCCGCGAAACGAGAGACAGCGCGCTCTTGAGCACAGGAACAGGACAAGGGAGCAGCAGCGAGCGCTTCCCCATGAGAGAGGAGAGTCGTCTCATTAGAGCGGGCGTTGAAAGCGGCTCCCCCGGATCGGCGACGTGGTACGTCCTTGAGGGGACTGTAGGGTTCTCCAGCAACTCGTGGATCAGCCGCACGAGATTCCCGACGTAGACCATACTCCGCGCGTTCTGGATGCTTGCGATAGGGAGCGGGGCCCGATGATAGGCTGCCCACAACAAGCGGAGGAAGTTGCCCTTCACGCCGGGGCCATAAACAAGCGGCGGGCGCAGTACCTTGACGCAGATGCCTTGAGAGTCGTGCGGGTCTTCCAGGATCTTCTCCGCTTCCCGTTTGGAGAATCCATACGAGTCCTCCGGACGGCACGCAGCTTCCTCTGTGTAAGGGTTGCCAGCGCCTTCCCCGACGGCCTTGATGGAACTCAGATAGATCAACTGACGAACCCCGAACTGCCGGCAAGCGGAAAGCACGCGGCGTGTCCCCTCTACGTTTGTCGCAGCATACAAGGCTGCTGAATCCGACTCACGCTCGTGCACCACGTGTGTGCGGGCCGCGAGATGGACAACGGCATCTACGCCATTCATTGCCATCTCCCAGCCTCCAGGTTCCGTCACATCGAGCTGGATCGGCTCCACTCCCGCAGGCAAGACTCCCCTTGCATCGAGGCACCGCACGCCAGCTCGTACCTGCCATGTCTCTTGCAGCTCCTTGCACAACGGGATTCCGACGAACCCACTGCTCCCTGTGATGAGAACCCTCTTCTTGTTCAGCTCTGGATCTCCTTCACGCGTACGGCTTTGCATGTCGCCTCCGCCGAGGAGCGACTGACTTGCCTCTCAGGACTGCATCACCTGCACGGGGAGAGCCTCCCGGCCTTGATCGTGCCCGTCCAAACCTTCGAACGTTCCAGTCTTCCCAACCCGATGTGGTCACCATCATAGTGCCTTTGGGAGCATCGCGAACGCCAGCGCGTCTGCTAAGAGTGCAAGAGCTGTGTGGGCCTGCTCGCTACGAGTTCCTCCGCCACCCAGTGCTCCCACGCAACTCGTCCGAGTCGGGCTTGGCGAAGATCGAGCACCCGCGTGTTGCTGCCAGACCCAGCAACCTCTGCGGCAGCTTCGTGAGCGGGTGAGCTGCCGTCCGAGTACTTCAGTACTTGTCCCGCTTCTGCTGGACTTTCACGGTAAGCCGGAGGGGCCGTCTTTGCCGCCTTCAGGGCCTCTGAGCAAGCGCCTCACACAACGGAGAGAGGTGCTTGCGATGACTAGCATCATCTTGGTGTAGATGGCGAGAACAACGGGAATGCCAAGAAGGCGAGACCGGCGATGGTACTTGTCGTAGTAGTGTTTCATGCTTTGATGCCGGGTGATGATCGAATGCACTGGTGTCTCCGCGCGCGCGCTTCCGATATAGTGCACGATCTTTGCCTCGGGGTAGTAGAAGACCTTCCAGCCTGCTCGCTTCGCGCGCTGGCACAAATCGACATCTTCAAACCCAAACCGGAACTCTTCATCGAGCAACCCCACCGTCTGGAAAACCTCTCTCCTAACCAGCATACAGCATCCGGAGACCCAGTCCACCTCCATGGTCTTGCTGTGGTCCGCCGCCGACATGAGAAACGACCCGGAGAGCTTGTTGTGGGGAAAAGCCCTGGTCAAGAAGGATGACCGACCGAAGAGCGCGTCTACGTAGGTTGGGAAGCGGCGACAAGAATGCTGAACGCTGTCGGTGTCGTCGTTGTCATAGACCAGCGGGCCTACAATTCCTACTTCTGGATGAGACTGCACAAATCCCGTGAGCTTGTCAACGGCATCTGCGAGCAGTACCGTGTCAGGATTCAGCAACAGGATGGAGTTGCCAGCGGCGTGGCGGATTCCCTGATTGCATGCTGCAGCGAACCCCAGATTCGTTGCGTTCGCGATGGTGTTGACCTGGGGAAACTCGCCACGCACCATCTCAAGTGTGTTGTCCGATGAAGCGTTGTCCACCACCCAGACGACCCAGCCGTCTTCCTTGGAGTTGACGAAGATCGACTTGAGACATTCCCTCAGAACATCCCGCGAGTTGTAACTCACGATAGCGATGCTAACGCGCAGCTGTCGATTCACTGTTGATCACCAATCCACGGTCCTGGCAGGCTCTCGTTTTTCGGTTCACCGTGAGTCTCGGTTCGCACCGACAGGTCTGAGGCGAGACCCGCCAGTGGCCGTGTTCTTGCCTCCTGAGTCTCTGGCCAATCCCTGAACAACCGCATGGCCACGCGCTGTTGTGCTCCCATGGCACTTCCCCCACGTGGAACGTATCTCCTCCCCCGCGGCGGCAAGAACATGCGGTAGTTCCGCAGAAGGCGCTCAACCCATCCCCCGTCTAGCACCCATTGCGGCCGTTCTCCCGCACACCCTCGGCTTGATCAACGGTGTTTGTACGCCAAGACACCCCGCACTTCGGGCTGGCCGCCCGTCCGCCTTTCGTCGCTGGGAGGGTGACAGCCTCCGTATGGGCATCGCCCTTCCACCCCCTTCCCTCCAGTCCCAGCCAACCCCCTCACGGCATTACCGCCGGGCTGGTCCGCGGGGCGCATCACCTGCCTGCGGTTCGCCGGTACCACCGAGTCTCTGGCCCAGCGTAGGCCTCCACCCCAATATGCCAAGGCTACTCTAGGCTTCGCGTATGTGCAAGCTTGATTCCTCGGAGATGGCGAGGCAGAGAGAACGTGAGCAAACACTACCTGTTGCAGGCGAGTGCAACGAACCTTGGGCTGGCGATGCGGAGTCTATTCGGCAAAGGCACACCGTGGGGCTTGGCGGAGTCCGCGAGCCGCAACCTGCTTGCTGTTCGGTGTTGCGTCTGCCATCGGGTGACCGTTGTTGGCGTTGTTTGGTCGCTCTACATGACGCCGATGTGCTCATCCCGGCGCCGGCACGCGCCGGCTGACCTCTCTCATACGTTGAGGACGCCAGAGTGTACGGTAGATCAACGGGCTGCTAGACACGGCCTAGTACAATGAAGACCCTGACAAGCAGGCTGTCGAGCGCGGATTGTCGCCAAACCCCACACTGCAGTGCGTACAGCAAGCGTCTGGACCAGTCCCCGGTTGTACCAGCGAGAAACTCTCGGGCGATCCGTGCGTTCTCGTCGGGCACGGCGGCCCCATAGGAGGCCAGGAACTCCGCTGCCTGCTCGGACAAGGGCCGGCGTGAACGCGCAAGAAAGCGCCGCAACCGGAGAAGCCACCTCCTGCCGAGTCGCGTTTCGACCCCTACCACGTTCATTCCATGCTGTCTGTACAGGATGAATGGCTCATTGTCAAACACGACACTCCCACAGGCCGTGAGAACAAGGTAGAACCAAGCGTCATGCATTTGGGCCTTTGCGGGAATGTGCTCGAGCAGCAAGTCTCGCGCCGGCTTGTTGATCACAATTGTACATCCTGTCGCGATGTTCTCCACTAGAGCATTCCGGAACGAGGGCCCTCGGCGGGGTGTCTTGGAAAGCGAGAGGCTTCTGAGGGCCTTGTCGACGTACTTGGTGCGGCCGCAATACATCGCAGGTCCTGGCTTCCTCAGGTCATCCAAGAGCTGGATTGCTCTGGCCAGCTTGTCTCGTCCCCAGATGTCATCTTGGTCGCAGAAGGCAAAGAATGAAGCGCTCTCGGAAGATCGGCGAAGGAGATCGAAGAAGCTTCTGATCACCCCCAGATGCTCTCCGGCAACGATCTCCTTTGACTCAAGCGACCGGTAGTCGCTAAGGATGCGCGGAGTCTCATCGGAGGACCCATCATCCCGCGCGAGCAATGCGATGGGCCGATACGATTGATGGGCCAAGCTTTCTAGGAGCTCACCTAGGTACGGCTCTCCATTGTAGGTGGAGAGAAGAATCTGGACCGTTCTCTGGCTGGTCATAGGGCTATGACTCCTTGAGCGGCACAAGTTCGGGATTCGCGGTCGGAGCTGCGCATCAGGCCAGTGCCTAGTTCTCCGAGGAAAGCAAGTGATCTCGAAAGGATTGCCTCCCAGGCGCGGTACTTTGGCGGCTCGGGATCCTCGCCGAGGGCCGCCTCTTCCCGGCATAGCATACCGTCCTCCCATCCACTGCTCTCCCCAGCTCTAGCAGGTTCATGGTCTCTCGGAAGTGGGTTGCGCTGATTGTCATGAACCTCTCAAGATAGAACAGCGTACCCGAGTCTACCTCCACTCTGTTCCCCGAGCAAGAAGACTGAGACTGAGCCAGTTCCCGCAACTAGAGACGCTCGACGTTCTTCATCTCCAGGCCGAGCTTTCCCGTTGCGTTTCGGGCGTCGAAGACCATCGGTGCGTTGTCCAGGATCTCCTTCCAGTCAAAGCTTGAATGATCGGTGACGATGGCGATGCAGTCTAGATTCCGGAGGAAAGAGGGAGACACTGCCACAGACGTGAACGTCTCTCCGAGGACTTCGAGCCGGGGTACGTGCGGGTCAGTGTAGCTGACCTCGGCCCCCATGTCCCGGAACAGGCGGAGGATGTCGATGGCCGGGGATTCTCTGACGTCGGAGACGTTCCTCTTGTACGCAACACCCAGGATATGGATCCGCGACCCGTTGACTGGCTTCTTCGCACGGTTGAGCATGTTCGATACACGCTCGACAACGTAGGCAGGCATGCGGCTGTTGACTCGGTCTGCCAGCTCGATGAACCCAACATCGGTACCGAACATCTTCGCCTTCCAAGACAGGTAGAACGGATCGATCGGGATGCAGTGTCCGCCTAGGCCGGGTCCAGGATAGAACGGCATGAAGCCGAACGGTTTAGTGGTTGCTGCTTCGATGACGTTCCAGAAGTCAATTCCCATCTTGCGGGAGACCACGGCGAGCTCGTTCACCAAGCCGATGTTGACGGCGCGAAAGGTGTTTTCCAGAAGCTTCGCCATCTCGGCTTCTCTGACCTTCAACGGAATGACATGCGTGAAGACCTGTTGGTAGAGCTCAACAGCCTTTTCGGTACACTCCTTGGTCAGCCCTCCGACTATCTTTGGGATGTCCTTCACGCAATACTGCGCATTCCCTGGGTCGACTCGCTCAGGTGAGAAGGCCAGATAGAAATCTCGACCCAGCCTCAAGCCCCCTTTCTCTAGGATGGGTGCGATCAGTTCCTCAGTCGCGCCTGGATAGACTGTGCTCTCCAGAATGATCACCTGCCCGATCTGCAGGAACTTGGCGACGCTCCTCGATGCGTCGACCACGTAGGACATGTCGGGTTCCTTTGTCTTCGTCAGCGGAGTCGGTACGCAGAGACTGATTGCCCCGACTTCCGCCAACGCACTGTAGTCCGTTGAAACATGAAGTTGTCCTGCCCCTAAGCATTCCTGAATCGTGGTGTCGGCAACATCGCCAATGTAACTGCTACCGTTCTGCAAGAGCTTGATCTTGTCAGAGTCCTTGTCGATTCCGAAGACAGCGAATCCCTTCCTGCAAAACTCGACAGCAAGCGGCAAACCAACGTAGCCTAGCCCGACAATGCCTATGGATTTCTTCCTATACATGTTCGCTCCAGCTCCCTGACCAACCATGAACTGCCCCGGGTTCTCCGGAGGGTGAGTTACTTGAGTCCGGCCACCGCGACCGGAGCCTTCTGACTTTGATTGTACAGCTCTTCGAACTCGGCGGGCGGAGTGTTCCCAATCGGCTCAAGCAGCCGCCGGTTGTTGAGCCAGTCTACCCAGCCAAGCGTCTCGATTTCGACGTGCGTCATGCTCTTCTACAGTTTGAAAACTGAAGAGGGTCTCGTTCGCCCGCCGTAGTTCGAAGCTCTCCCGCTCGAGCTCTTTGATCCGCGTGCGATCCTCGCTCGTCAGACCGCCGCGCCGCCCGGTGTCGACCTCGACCCGCCGAACCCACGTGCGTAGCGTTTCCGCCGTGCAGCCGGTCTTGCTCGCGATCGAGACGGCAGCGGCCCACTGTGAGCCGTGCTCACGCTCGTGCTACAACACCATCTGGAGTTACCCCGCTTGAGTGGGCAGCATAGCAGTTGACAGCTCGAGCGTCCGAGTGGCGTGAGTCAATGTGGCGAAACGCCCCCTTTCGCAGTCGACGGGCGAGTCGTATTCGATCGACGAATGACGGCGGCGGGGGTAACCACCGCTCGATGAACTCGAACACTGCCAGACGCCCTTCGGCTCGACCAGCGCCCGCTCGGCGGTCGAGTAGTTCACACTCCGCTGGGGCCAAGTAGCTCTCGGACAGCGCGTTGTCGTAGCAGTCTCCCACCGGCATCTCGTTGACGGCCGCGCGCCCGCCGCCTCTTTACCCATCAGATGCATGGCGTGTATGATGGTCAAGTCGTTTGAAAGGGGTAGCCTGTGAACAATGAGGGCTTCGCGCATGCACGATGACGCGGCTGACGGAGGTAGGTAGTGGCCTTCAACTCACCACAATTCCTGTTCCTCTTTCTCCCAATTGTACTCGCCCTGGCCTTCGGCGTTTCTGTTGTACTTCCTCGTGCCAGGAACCTTACGCTGCTCAGCGCAAGCTTTGTCTTCTATGCAAGTGCCGAAGGGCGGCTAGCCGTCATCCTCGCGGCATCAATCGTTGCGAACTACGCCATCGGCAGGTTGCTGGATGCCGTCAAGGCGGATCGCGCCCGCAAGACGGTTCTCTTCCTGGGGATTCTGGCCAACGTCGGCCCACTCGTTGCCTTCAAGTACTCATCCTTCCTCATCGTCAATCTCGACAGAGCGTTGTCACTTCTTCATCTGCGGCCGATCGCCGATCCCGGCTTTCTCCTGCCGCTAGGCATATCTTTCTTCACCTTCAAGGCACTGAGCTACATCGTCGAAGTGTACCGAGGTCGAACGCCTGCGGGGAGAAACGCGATACACGTGGGGCTTTACATCTCGTTCTTCCCGCAACTCCTGGCCGGGCCGATTGCCCGCTTCTCGCAGATGGAAGACGACCTCACGAAGACAAGGGTTACCCTCTCCACCATTGCGGACGGTGTAACGAGATTCTGTGTGGGTCTCTCTAAGAAGGTCCTGATCGCGGACGTGATCGCGCAGAACGTTGACAGGATCTTCGCGTTGCGGCCAACCGACCTCCCTTGCGGCCTCGCCTGGCTCGGGGCCATGGCCTACACACTTCAGATCTACTACGACTTCTCCGGCTACACAGACATGGCCGTCGGACTGAGCCGGATGTTCGGGTTTGCGTGTCCAGAGAACTTCGCCAATCCATACTGGAGCACGAGCATTCGGGAGTTCTGGAGGCGCTGGCATATGACCTTGTCGAACTGGCTTAGGGACTTCATCTACATCCCCCTAGGTGGGAACAGGAGGGGGGGCGTCCGAACGTACATCAATCTCCTGGTCGTGTTCCTCGTTTGCGGCTTCTGGCATGGCGCCGGATGGACATTCGCCGTCTGGGGTCTCTACCACGGGTGTGCCATTGTCGCCGAGCGCTCAGGAGTTCTTCGATGGCTGACAGAACGATGGCGATTGCTCGGGCACGGCTACGCCATTCTGGTGGTAGCGCTGGGGTGGGTCGTCTTTCGGTCACCTTCGACTAGCCATGCGGCCCGGTATATTGGCGCGATGTTCGGTGCCAGCACCCCCGTTCGCGGCATCCTTCCTTCCGCTTGGCTCATGGACGGTGAGTTCATCGTAGCGTTGCTGATTGGAGCCGTCTTCTGCGTGCCCTGGAGAGAGGTCACGCGAGATTGGGGACCTCGTCTGACGAGAGGACTCTCCTTCGGGCTTCGGCTCGAGATGAACTGCTGGAGGCCGCTGGCGACGGGGATTGCGCGCCTCATCCTACTGCTGCTGCTGGTTGCTTCCATACTCCAGATAGCAGCGGGCACCCACAGTCCGTTCATCTACTCTCGTTTTTAGGAGGTGTGGGATGCGTACGCGGGGGCACCGTGCAGATCTGCTCGTGGTTGTGGTCTTCCTAGCGATCCTCTGGATGCCCTTGGCGGATTCGCTCTTCTCATTGGACCCAGCCCCAGAAACTACCGAGAACAGAGAACTTGCTCACTTCCCGAGTTTCAGCCTCAGCTTCAGCTATATCGAGGAGCTGTGGCGTTCGGCCGGCCAGTATGGGGATTTCTTTGGGTTCCGCAATAGCTTGGTCCGCTGGCACAACAGATTCGAGCTGGATCTGTGGGGCAAGAGATTCGTGGCTGGCCAGGTAGTACACGGCGACAAGGGTTGGCTTTACCTCGGATGGCCCGAGGCGCTGGTCAATTGGCGGAATGCCGACTTATACACTACATCTGACCTAGCTTCGCTGAAGGTGATTCTAGAGGAAAGACGTGATTGGCTACTAGGCCAGGGAATTCAGTACCTTTTCGTTGTGGTGCCGGATAAGGAGACCATCTACCCAGAATTCTACCCGAGGGGCTTTGAGAAGCTGGCTAGTGAGTCCCGACTCGACCAACTCGGGCGTTTCCTGGGAGAGCAATCCGACGTTCATTTCCTCGATCTCCGCACCGCTCTGCGAGCCGCGAAGCAGACGGGACTACTCTACTACCGCACCGACACCCACTGGAACGATCTGGGGGCTCTTGTTGGAGTTCGTGAAATGGCGCTCTCACTTAGCGCCGTCCTCCCTGGAGTCGCCATCCCATGCCTTGACGAGTACTCTCCACAAGCTTCATTACGCCCTGGTGGCGATCTGGCAGGTATGCTAAGCCTCTCAGGCGTGCTCCCGGAGGACGTCGTCTATCTTCACCGCCGGGAGCCCATTCCAACCACGACTTCGTCTGAGGGACTCGGAGTGAATCCAAGTGGCTGGCTCTTTGCAGTGGATCGAGAAGGTGACTCGAATCTCCCGCGAGCGGTCGTAGTCGGTGACTCTTTTGCAGGTATGGCAAAGGAATTCCTCGCGCTCTGCTTCGATCGTACGGTTTTCGTGCGAGACACGGCATTCAACAGCTTCGTTCAGGAGATCATCCGGAAGGAGAAACCTGACGTGGTGGTTCAGATGATCAGTGAACGCTATCTGCGCCTACCTCAGGCGCAACTCGCCGTCGATGTCACCGCCGGTGTAGAAAGGACACAGTAGCGCCGGAGTGGGATTGACCATTTCGACGCTCATCGCTCGTCACGCCTCCGCACCGGCCCGTGCCGACTCTCTGCGACTTCTTCGCCACCGGGAGTACTCGCCTGACATGGCACCCAACAGGCACCCAAAGAGGATGTTCGCTGGAAAGGCCTTGAGTGGGGGCCCTGCAATACCGGCAATTATGACTGCTACACAAGCCAACAATGCAGCGAGGCCCAGGCTCGATCCGCTGGCAGCAAGCCTGAGACTGTACGCGCACGCAGCAGCCAGAATGGCCACGAGTAGAGTGAGGCCTATCACTCCAGTCTCCACTGCGACCTCGAGATACTGGTTGTCAGCGACTGTCAGACCAACCACCTCCCCATAGAGGTATGTCGCGTTCCCCAAGCTTCCGATACCCCGCCCCCAAGGATCCGCAAGGATCACCGGTGCTAATCTCCCCCACATGTCGAACCTAGCTACCATGCTGTCCACCGTTAGCGGGTCTGCAAGCGTCAGCATCTGCCGCGTATAGTAACTGCCACCGGCCATAGGGAGAAAGGCGCTCGCCAGAACAAGAAGAAACAAAGCGGAGACAACGGTATAGGCGAGCATGCGCCGACGGCCTTTACGTGCGCACTTCAGCCCCCGTTTGCGGGAAGCTCCCACTCCTAGCCACACCAGCACCGCAACGCCAATGGCGAACATGCTAGTTCTCGATCCAGAAGCCACAACCCCTGCGGTTGAGCCCAGCAAGGCAAGCGCCATAGCAAGCCGCCATGTTGCCCGCGAACTAGAAGCACCACGGATAAGCGCGACCACTACTCCCATGGCACACAGCAGTCCAAAACTGAATGGCGAGCCTAGCATACCGACAGCCCTGTACGTGAAGAGCGCATGCGCATGTGTCGATAATTGTATCATCAACGGATCAATGCGTTCTACCCCTATCCATAGCGCAAGGACCCCGTACAAGGCCTGAAGAGAAACAGTCACTGCGACAAGCGTCAGGAACTGCCCCCCCCGCCTGTGATTGCTGATCACGAATCGCGCCAAGATGTAGGCTAGGATCCACTGACCGCTCTCGAAGAGCCCTCGAAGTGCGTACTGATAGCTGGGCAGATGACCGTTTGCCATCTGAACGAAGATCACCAACGCGTAGAGGCCAATCGCAGCGTCCAGGATGTTGGTACTTCCGCTAGCCCTTGGGGTGCTGTTCATGAGGGCGATAAGCGTGAGGCCATAGAGGATGGACGCAGCTATCACCCAGAACAGGACTACGACGACGTGCGAACCGATTGCCTCTCTCAATTGTCTGGCGACAAAGGGTACAAAAGGGCTGGAGCAGAGAAACACCATCAACATGTAGAACTGCAATCGCCTCACATGCCCTCACTTGCTCCCGCGCGGGTCCGTTGACTTACTGCCACTTCCCCAGCCGTTGCCTGATGACGGCATACCAGGGTCTCGAACGTGGAGTGCCGCCCTCCAGGATCCACAGATTCTGCGCTTTACCGTGGCTGCTCTGAGATAGGTGCTCCTCCCACACAGCGACATCAGCAGCGCTACTAGATACCGGACATTCGTGGGGCATCGTCGGACCGCTCGGAGGAGATGCCTCCGTCCCTGGGCCAACTCTCCGTTCCGGCACAGGACGTTCCCGATGCAGTACCCCCAACGTGCCAGGAGCCTCTTGTCTCCTGCGAAGGCAGCATGGTGTTTCTCCAGGATGAGTGTGAGGGCTTTGGCCAGGGCGCTTGAATCAGCAGAGATGCTGTCAGCCAACACATAGGCCCGTACCAGGGGCTCATCGATGTACAAGAACTCATAGCGCTCGGAAATCCTAAGAAACAGCTCCCAATCCTGTAGGCGAGGCAGCCTTTCATCCAACAACCCGACTCGGGCGAAGCATTCACGCCTTACAACAACCGTCGGCATACCTACGAAGTTCCCCCTCAGGAGTTCTTCGCGGACATCACCACTCCTGTGAACCACCGACGACGGGGGGATATGGGTCCTTCGGTCATCCATGACCTGCCAGGAGCCTGTGTAGACTACCCCTACATTCGGTGGAGCATCTTCAAAGGCTTGCATCTGCCTCATTAGCTTCCCAGGTAACCATTCGTCGTCACTGTCCTGGAAAGCGATATATTCTCCCTGCGCCACGCTGAGGCCCGTGTTTCTCGCTGCAGCCCCACCACGCCTTTGGCTATGCCTGATGTACCGAATGCGGAGGTCATCGAAACGGCTGACCACATCCTCCGTGTTGTCGGTCGAGCTGTCGTCGACCACAATGATCTCGAAATCCCGGTAGGTCTGTTCGAGCACGCTTTGGATCGCTCGTCCCACAAGACCTGCTCGGTTGTAGGTTGGGATGATCACGCTCACAGTGGGATGCACGCCTGTGCACACTGCCCTCTCATTCTCCGTCAGACCACCGCCTGGTCCACTGGACGCCCCGACGTTACCGTCAATTGCCTCTGGCACTCCGTCAGCTACCCGGACACTTGAGCGTCCAGGGTCGCAGCACTTCCGCATGACTCTCCCTCCACGTTACCCTATCTTGGGTTCCGCCCAAGGGGCTTCCATGTAGACGCGCGAAGTACCTCGTCGTATATCTCCTCCAGCCTTTCGCCTTGTGTCTTGGCGTTGTATTCCCTCTCCATATGCTCGCGGCCTTTCTGCCCCATAGATCTCCACAAGCAGGGGTTTGAAGCGAGGAGTTCGAGTTTCTCCGCCAATGCATCTGTGTCTCTCTCCTGGACCAAGTACCCGCTCTCTCCATTCAGAACCACCTCGGGGATGTCGCAGTGCTTCGTGGAGAGGATCGGCATACCTGACGCAGATGCCTCGATGATCGATACTGGCACTCCCCCTTCTGTGTCGCCATCGGTGGAGGTGACACTCGGTGAGAGAAAAATGTGGTGCCTGTACAACTCCTGCATGAAGACAGGATAAGGTTGATAGCCCAACCATCGCAAATGGTCTCTCAGCCGGTACTTCTCGATTACCCTCAGAATCGCGCGCTTCTCTCTCTCTTCTCTTGGTGCGCCCGCAGAGTCGCCGATGATCGTCAGCTGCAAGTTCCTGTTCATCTCTCTGACCCGGCCGAAGGCCTCGATGGCGTAGGGAATCCCCTTCTTCTCCCGGAAGCTGCCAGCCACCAAGACGCAAACGGCCTGATCGTCGTCCGGCTGACGCGTCCTGAACTCGATTCGCTCGAGGTTGACTCCCAGATGCTGGATACCGACCTTCTCATCGGGGCATCCTAGCGCCATGAGAGAGTCCCTCATGTGGGTTCCTTCGACAAGAAAGCGATCGCCGTGCTCGAACAGCTTCATGTACCTGGAGCGCCACCGTGTATCTTGCTCCGGCAACCCACTCAGGTCGTAGCCATAGAAAGATGTAATCACGGGCAGCTTGAACAGGCGCCCTAGGGGAAGGAAACCATATCCTGAGGGGCCGAAGTGGGCATGGACGAGGTGTGGCCGATCCGCCAGGAGGTGCCAAGCGAAGCTTGGGTAGAGACCCAGTAGCCTCTTCGCAACCCGGTTGGGCAGCGATTGCGGGCGCCAGCGCCCGCGGAAGCGGAGACTCCTCACGAGTTCGGCTGGGAAGAGATCCAAGTTCATCGTAGACGCGCAATACACTATGGCCCGATAGCGTGTCAGGTTTTCGATCTGCCCGTGAATCCAGGTCTCAGTCAACGGCAAATAGGGGCCCTCCTTGTAGTGGATGACACCCCTCTTGCGATAGCCAGAGCCTGATTCACGCAACCCGTCCTTCCGCGTCCTGCTACCTCTGTACGTGGGGCCATTACCGTGGTGGCACGACAACATATCGTCCCTCACTGCACATCCTTTCCAAGAATGATACGGTACACATCATGGACGCTCCGTGAATCGACACACAGCAGGGCAAGCGCATACCCGACCCCGCTTGCGAGCACCTCGAGAGCTACTGACGCCACTTCGGGAAGCTTGAGCCACACCGCTACGGCCCTCGCCAGAACATAGGAAGCAAGAAGGGCCGCCAATGCCATTGTGGAGGGATACAAGGCCTGGAAGAACGACCGAGGCCGCAACTGAATGTGACGGTTGGCGACGTGCTGGATCATCGGGAAAAGACACAATGCCGTCGCGGCGGATGCGAGCGCCACGGCAGATATGCCGAACCTAACAGCCACCAGGACACAGCTGGACAAGACGATAGAGGCGAGAGCATTCCACCACAGCTCAATGTCTGGACGACCGCGACTAAGGAACACTGCGCCAACGTGAGAACCCAGAGCCTTGATTGCACCCGTGAGGCATAGGATCTGAAGAGGTGCAATCATCGGCTTCCACTCCTGGCCCAGGAACAGCGGGACCGCTTGGGGGGCGATTAGTGCAATCCCGACTGAGATCGGGAACGCAATGGAAGCAGTGACGCGGATCGCCTTCAAGTACCACTCTCGGACCTTATCAGGGTTGTCCTGGAGCCGAGAGAAAACAGGGAACGCCACTACGGATATTAGGCCGGACATTTTCTTAAGCGATACTACGCTCAGCTGGTATGCCAGCGTGTACAGCCCCAGTGCGCTGGTCGTCAGAAAGTATCCGATCAACAGATAGTCTATATTAGAGTACACATAATTCAAGACAGTGGCGCCCATAACGTTGCTCCCGAATCGCACCAAGTCTACTGCAGCTCTTCCGACAAATGTGAATCGCGGGCGCCAGCCCGTTGCGAGCCACACGGTTGTCGATAGCAAGAACGTGCTTGCAAGCAACCCCGCCACAAGACTCCACGCGCCGAACCCTAGGACAGCTAAGGGAACCGCAGCCAGAACGTATCCAAAGGCCGCCACGATCTCCAAGATAGCAAGGCGCCGGAAGTCCAGTTGTCGGATCAGGAGGGCTCTTGGGATCACCCCCACTCCTCCAATGGCCAACCCAATCGAAAGGACCCGCACAACCCGAGTTAGAGCTGGTTCTCTATAGAAGGCTGCAAGCAGCGGCGCGACGAGCATCCCGATCCCGCAAAGGGTCACTCCGCCCGCGAGACAAATCCAGAAGGCCGCATCCATGTGATAGGAGGAGAGATCCTTCCGCTGGACAATCGCTGCGCCAAGGCCAAGGTCATTGATGACCTGTACTAGAGCAGTGAATACAAGGGCCATCCCGACGAGCCCGAATGC
>Ga0315273_10003950_pt1 | contig 18002 bp, 7 predicted proteins | sample YL17G02_0_MG_FD_205753 | JGI IMG/M metagenome (GOLD analysis project Ga0315273, IMG submission 205753) | Sediment microbial communities from Yellowstone Lake, YNP, Wyoming, USA - YL17G02_0 | ecosystem: Environmental > Aquatic > Freshwater > Lake > Sediment | place: USA: Wyoming | collected...
CCCCCCAAAAAAAAACGAAACTCAAACTCAACAAGCGCTCTCTCACCCCGGTCATGATGTCCCTCTGCCGCAGCAGCAGCGCCACGTATCTGTCCGCCTGCGCCCTGTCGGCCACCGCGGCCTGCCTGTCCCTCTCCAGCTCCGAGAGCCGCTGCTCGTACTCGCCCCGGATCCTCCTGTGCTCCTGGTCCAGCCGCGACCGGAAGTGGTCCGAGTCCTCCACTGTGCCGCTTCCGGCCTGCTGCTGCTGGCCCCTGCCGCTCGAGCTCCCGCCGACGAGCAGCTGCGACTGCATCGACGCGATCCGCGCCTCGAGCGCGCGCTTCTCGGCCTTGGCCTGCGCGACCTCGGCGGACCGCGCCTCCAGCGCGGAAATCGCGGCGAGCTTGTCGGCCTCGGCGCGCCGCCGCCCCTCCTCGAGCTCGAGCAGCGCGCGCTTGTCGACCAGCGTCCGCGCGCGCTCGCGCAGCTCGGCGCGCAGCCTGCGCAGCTCTGCCTCGTAGCGCCGCAGCAGCGTCCTGTTGTCTCCGGCGCCGTCGTCCTCCTCGTTGACCCTGGGGGCGTTGTTGACCGCCTTCGCCCGCGTCGCAAACTTGAGCGTCGAGAGCGACTCGCTGAACGCGCAGCCCGAGGGCGAGACGGTGGCGACGAGCGTCGTCACGCAGTTGCCTCCCAGCGAGTCCTCGAGCAGGCGCGTGAGCTTGGAGTCGCGGTACGGAATGTGGGACCTCGGGGCGCGGGCGGCGGCGGAGGCCGAGGCCGAGCCCCCCTCGGCGGCGTGGGCGGTGAGGGCCGAGATGACGTTGCCGAGCGCGGAGAGGCTGGCGTTGATCCGCTTGGACTCCTGGAGCCTCTTTCCCGTCGCGCCCGTGACCGCGACGCGCTCGGAGCCGGCCAGGTCGACGAGGTGGAGCTTGCCGACGCGGACAGCCGACGAGGAGGCAGCGGCGGCCGCGGCGGCGGCGTCGTCGCTTTTCGACCCCGACCTCGTCCCCGCGCTATCCCCTCCTCCGCCCCCGACCCCGACGGACGCGCACCGCTCGATGGTGATCGTCAGCACCGCGTGCGACCTCGACGACGCCTCGTTCAGCCGCGTCGCTCCCGTCGCGCGCACGGCCCTGCCGCGCGCCATCAGCGCGTGCACTTCCGCCGGCGAGCGCACGACCCACTCGCTCAGCCCCTCGACGAAGACGCCGCGCCGGGCGTCCTCGCGGATCGCCAGGTTGGTCCTCTCCGGCCGCAGCAGGTCGGAGATGGTCTCGTTGTAGATCTGGAGGTAGGATGCGCGGACGAGGAAGCGCGCCGGGGTCGCCGTCGCCGTCGAGTCGGAGGGGGAAGAAGGAGACGGGGCCGGGCCCCCCGCGCCCCCGTTGGCGAGGTCGTCGGCCTCGATCCCGGCAAAGGCGTCGGCGACGGCCCTCGGCACGATCCCGCGCTGCTCCCCCTCGGGCGCCCCCTCCATCGTGTGCGTCTTCCCGGCCCCGGTCTGCCCGTAGGCGATGATCGCGGCGTTGTAACCGCGCAGCGCGGCCTTGACCGAGGGCAGCGCCGAGGCCAGGTAGACGTCCTCCTGCGTCGCCGCCGGCGGGTGCACGGCGTCGAAGGCGAAGCGGTGCGTCGCGTACAGCAGGTGCTGCGTGCTCGAGCCGTTCCCGGAGGTCGAGGCCGCCGTCCCGTCGGCGGCGGCCACCGAGGGGTCCTCGCTGAGCGTGAGCGTCCGGCCGCAGCGCTCGACCTTCACGGCCGGGGAGTAGCCGCGCGGGTGCTGGAGCTCGCGCGGCAGCGGCGGGCGGACGCGGACGACGACCTGTTGAGTTATGAATTTCGGGTTTCGAATTTCGGGTTTCGCGTTTTGGATCCGGGTTGGTTTATGAGATTGGTTTCGCGCGCCGTTTGCTGTCGAGAGCGAAAGCAGTGAGGGGAAGAGTCGGAGAAAGAGGTCGAAAGAGATCTCTTTCTCTCTCCCCGACTTTCTTCGTCGTCCGTCGCGCGATGGAGAGGCTCGCTTCGTTTCTCAATTGCTCCCACTCTTTTTCTCAGGCCCCTGTCTGCTTCTTTTCTCTCTTTTATCCTTCGCGCGAGGCTGTGGCCAACCGTACCTTGAAGTTGTCGTTGGGCGGAATTGGCGCATCGCTGGCTGCCGCTGCTGCCGGAGCGCGCGGCGGCATGCCAGAAGACGAATTGCTCCTCGGCGCCGCCGCCACGGAAGCGTCGGGAGCGGCCGCCTTTGCCTGCGATTTTGCCGCCATGCCGCTCCTCAGCGCCGAGGCGACGTTCCTTCCCGCTGCCCGCGCGGGGGAGGGCTGGGGCGAGGGCGAGCGCGGCGGAGAGGCAGACGCGGCAGGGTCCCTGGCGGGCCAGTCGGGGCGCATTGGAGGGAGAGAAGCGGGAAAAAAAAGAGAAACCGCTCCCTCTTTTCAATTCCTCGTTCGTCGAGTGAGAGAGGGAGAGAAAATGGAAGAGAAAACGCTTCCATTTTTTTCGAGCAAAAAAAAAAAAAAACTCTTCACCTTCTTTCTTTTCTTCTTCGTCTTCTTCTCTCAGAAAACGCCTCTCTCGACTCGCCACTTCCACCTCGCAAACAAAAACACCATGCCCCTCCCCTTGCTCTCCAAGGTCCTGCTCCCGGGGAAGAAGAGGCCCTTGGCTCCTCCTACCGCTGCCGTTCCCGCTGCTGCCGCTGCTGCTGCTGTTCCCGCTGCTGCTGCTACTGCTGCTGCTCTGGCGTTGCCGCGGCGAGTCGTCGCTCCTTCTTCTTCTTCTTCTTCTTCGACTTCGCTTCTCAAGGGCGCGGCTTCTCCCGTCGCCGCCGCCGCCATCAAGAAGAATGCCGCTGCCCCCGTGGCTCACTCGCAGCAACAGGGAAAGCAGCAGCAGCAGCAGCCTCCTCCCCCTCCTCCTCCTCCCTCCTCTGCTTCTGCGGCAGCGCCCCTCCCCCCCGCCGCTCCTCTTCCTCCCCTCCCTCCTCCCAGACGCCTCGACAAGGCCCGCTTCCAGGAGGCGCTCACCCTGGCCGCAGAAAAAGCGGCAGCAGCAGCGCCGACGGGAGGAGCACCGGCGGCCCTCTCGCCGAAAAGCGGCAGCGAAGAAGGCGGAGAAGAAGGAGCAGAAGCAGAGAGAGGCGCGAAACACGAAGACGACGGCGGGCGAAGAAGCGGCCCCCTCTCGTACAGAGCCGCCACCGCGGCGCACGACGCGTGCGCCGTCGCCGCGGCGCTGCGCTCGGCGCTGCGGCCCCTGCTCCCGCCCCGGTGGAAGCTCGTGGCCCTCGCCCGCATCGACGGCCCCGCCCCGGCAGCGGCAGCAGCGACGTCGGGAGTAGCGGGAGCAGGAGAAGCGACGCTCGTCGGCACCGCGGCGGCCGGGAGGGCGGCGGCGGCGCGGGTGCTGGGCGAGGCGGACGACGCGGCGGCCTCGGCGGCGGTGGAGCTCCGGGGCGGGGGGCTGCTGACCTGCGAGGCGTTTGCTTTCAGGATTCCGTAGAACACAGAAGGGGGAGAGGGAGTGCTTCGTCTTTGTTGTCTTTGCCCGCGTGAGTGTAAAAGGAGGAGTCGAGCGGAGAGATGTTTTTTTCCCCTCTCTTCTTGGCGAGAGGGTCGAGGTCACAGATCACTCTGATCGAAAAAAAAAAAAGCGACGAGCCCCTCCTCCCCCCTCGTCACAGCGAATTCTCTGCATTTCCTTCTGCGAAACCATTTATCTCTCTTTTCCTCTTGCTCGAGGCAAGGGGAATCTCTGTTTGAGGCAGCCGCATAGACAAGACTCGCTTTCTTACGTCCCCTGACGGCCGCGAGGAAAAGAAGAAGATGCTCTCTCGAATCGTCGCGGCGTCGCTCCGCCGCGGCAGTCGTCGCGTCCCCGCCGTCTCGCCTGCGCTCCTCGGCGACGTGCTTCCGCCCCTCCAGTGGGACAGGCTTTTCAGCAGCGGGACGGCAGAGGGCGGAGAACAAGGTACGTTGCCCCCCAGCTCGCGTGCTTGGAAGCAGCGGAAAGGTGACGATGGATCGCCGGCGGCCAATTCCTCTCCTCGACCTCCCCTTTCCTTCCCGCTCTCTCCCCTTTTTGTCGCTCACCTGTTCTTCACTTGACGACAACAACAACGACATAAAAATCCCAGATGCCTCTTCCCCCTCCCCCTCCTCCCCCTCGGCACCAGCAGCTGCACACGCAGCAGCATCAGCAGCAGCATCCCCGCGCAAGCGCATCCGCAAACCCACGCGAGCCGCCGCGGGCTCCTGGGAGACCTGCGCCGAGCTCGACGACTTTTTGCGCGAGGCGGCGCACGAGGTCCCCGCCGGCGCCAACCTCTACGACCTGCGGACCTCCCTGCCCTACTTCTTCGACAACTCGAGGCACAATATGCCGCTGTTTGAGGCGATCGCCAAGGCCGCCGCGGAGGCGGGCGTCGACCTGGACGCAGAAGAGGAAGAGGAGGAGGAGGAGGAAGAGGGAGGGGCCGCCGGAGGAGCAGAGGGAGGAAGGAGAAGGCGGAGGATCGTGCAGTGGGAGACCGGCGCCGTCTTGGAGACGGTCGCCGCCGAGGTCGGGGGGGGCACGGGCCCCTCTTCTCGGGATCGGCAGCATCCGATCGACCGCAAGGTCGGGCTGCGGGTCCACCTCCGCGACCTCGCGGACGAGGCGGCGCTCTCGGATGCCGCCGCCCGATGGGTCGCCCTCGTCGCCGGGCCGAGGTACAACCCCCGGTCGGGGGTCCTGCGCCTGACGGATGAGCGAGGGGCGACGAGGGCCGAGAACGCGAGGAGCTGCGCGGGGATGCTGTCGGCGCTGGTGGCGGAGGGGAAGAGGAAGCATCCGTCGTAGCTCTTCTTTGATTTGTTGGGAGAGAGAAGAAGTAAAAGGACGAAAAGAGTTTTTAGCCTTTTTTCCCTCATTTTTCGTTTTTTTTGCACTCCCTGAAACAGGCACGCTAACACGCCGCCGCGGCCCGCAGCACCGCCGTAAACCTGTTCATCGCCTTGATCAGCGCCGACATGGTCGCCAGGTGCCGGAGCTGGTCCTGCGGCAGCACAAACGCGCTGCTTCCCCTTTCTTCTTCCTTCCCCTCCTCTTCCTTTTCTTCTCCGAGGGCGCCGGCGGCGTTCGCGGCCATCGAGGGGGCCTTTGCCGCCGAGGCTGCTGCTGCTGCTGCTGCCGCCTTCTTCGAGCTCGCGTTCCTCGCCATGGCCACGTGGAAGAGCCTCCTCGCGGCCGACTGCGCCTCGATCGCGACAGACCGGCGCGCGCGGAGGTCGTCGATCGCGGCGCGGAGGCGCGCGCGCGTCGCGGCGTTGGCCTCTCGGTGGTGGTGCCCTCGGCGGTGCGTCCTGTCGCCGCCGCCGCCGCCGCCTGCCTCGAGCGCTCCCTTCCTCTTCCTCTCGCTCCTCGGGGGGCCCATCTCCCCGGAGAAGAACGAGGCGAGCCCCGACCAGGCGGTCCTCGACGAGGAGACGGCGTCGAGGTGGTCGGCCGCGGCCGACGCGGCGGCTCGGAGCGCGGCGAAGACCTCTGCCGTCGCCGGCGCCAGCGGCCTCACGAAGCAGAGGTGCGCCCCGCCGGTCAGGCCGAGGCCGCCCCGGCGACCGGAAGCGGCAGCGACAGCGGCAGCGGCAGCGGCAGCGGAAGCAGCATCAGCATCAGCATCAGCAGCAGGGGGCGACGTAGAGCACGTCGAGACCGCCACCTGCAGGGACGCGAGCGCGTCGAGCAGCGACAGCGACGACCGGAGTAGCGACTGAAGCGAGGCCGGCGTCGAGAGCGCGCCCCTCGACCAGGCCGTGGCGTCGCGCGCGAGCGACGCCTGGACCTCGACGAGCCTCGGAGCCGCATCGTGCTGCAGGGAGAGCGGGGGGCGGGCTGAGGCGGGCAAAAAGGGGACGAAGAAGGAGGAGGAGGCGGGAGGAGGAGGAGGAGGAGGAGGAGGAGGAGGAGGATGCGGCGGCGGGGAGGAGGGGGAGGAGGAGGAGGCGCCGACGGGAAGCGGCGGCGCGGCGGCGGCGGCGGCGGCTTCTTCTCCCTCTTCTTTGGCTTCTTCTCCCTCTTCTTTGGCCTCTTCTTCCTTTCCTCCTCTGCCCTTTCTCTTTGTGCGCTTCTCGCTCTCGAGCCGCTGGAGCGCGCGCTCGACGACGCTGGCGACCTCCTCGGCGACGCCGCGGAGAGGATCTTCTTCGTCTCCGATATCTCTTCCTTCGCCTTCCGCCTCTTCCGCCCTCGCCGCCGCGGTCGCCGCCGCCGCCGCCTCCCCCTCGGCCCAGAACTTGGCGTACTGCTGCTCGATGAACGGCTCCGACACGTCCCTCAGCGCCGTGCCCAGGGCGCTCAGGCTCCAGTCTGACACGAACCAGGGAGCGATGAAGATGTTCACGGATGCGGCGACGAGCACGCCGACGGCGACCGCCGCGATCCGCGAGACGACGAGCTCGACGGTGCCCTCCGTGGAGCACCACTTCTGGTTGCTGCTGTTCCTCCGCCCGAACGCAGAAGCCGATGGTTGCAATGGCGACGAGGAAGCTGCCGCCGCCGCCGCCGCCGCCGCCGCTGCTGCTGCTGCTGCTCCCTTCCCGCCCCCGCGGCAGTCGCTGTCGTACCGGCACAGGGCGATCGCGCTCGTCGTCTTCAGCGCGAGCACCACCGTCGTCCTCCACCGGCCCGTCCTCGCCGTCGCCGCCGCTCCGAGCCCGGCCAGCGCCGAGACCGCCAGGCCCAGCAGCGCAGGCCTCGCGGGGACCCACCCGCCGACGAGCAGCACGCCGCCTGCGAGCCCTCCCGCCACCGTGGCAAGCACCCACGACGCCACCTTGGTCGCGGTCGCCTCGACCTTCTCCGACATCGCCAAGGCTCCCGCGGCGAAGCAGGCCGACGGCACGAGGCGGGCGACCTCGGGCGACGCGGACTCGGCGGAGAGCATCGCGGAGAGCAGGAGAAAGGTGACGAGGAAGTACTTGAGGCCGGCGACGAGGACCCGCCTACCGTTGGCGCCCAGCTCCGGGAAGGGAGCGGGAGGGGGCGGCGGGGGAGGGCCGCGGCGGTCCCCGTCGCCGTCCGCCCTTCGAAAGGGTCCCCTCCGTCGCGGCCCCCAGCGCTCCGCGGCCGCCGCCGCCACCCTGCGCGTCCTCCGCAGCGTCCTCCGCAGCAGTGGCGCGCAGAAGACGACCTCGACGAGATCCCTGGCCCAGGAGAAGGGAGCAGCCCCGAAGGGCGGCAGGGCGGCAGCGGCTGAAGGAGAAGAAGCGGGGGCCGGAGCAGAGGGAGGACGGACCTCGGAGAAGCAGGCCGAGGCCGCGGCGTCGACCTCGGCCATCTGCTGCACGACGGCCAGCGCCAGGGAGTAGGCGAAGAAGCGGGAGCGCGCGGTGTAGGCCGAGGGGAGCACGAGCGTGCGCGGCGACGGAGGCTGCTGCTGCTGCTGCTGTTCGGGGTTTTCACTGTCGCCGCCGCCGCGCGGCGCCGCTGGCGCGGCTTCCGCGGCTGCCTCCCTCACGGTGCGCACGTGGAGCTCGATCTGCTCGAGCAGGGCCCGGTGCAGGCTCTCCTCTGTGCGGCGGAAGGAGCGCACGAAGCCGACCGACGAGGAGCGGCGGAGCGCGCTGCTGTTGGCCCTCTCGAGGTCCTCTTCTTCTTCGTCGTCTTTGCTGGCAAAGTCGTGTCCTTCGACTGCGCCGCCTCTCTTCCCTTGCTCGACGTCGTTCTTAGGGTGAGGTTTGGGGGAAAAAGTGCACGCGGGCCTCCTGTCCCCTCTCACGGCCTCCTCGCTCAGGTGCGCCAGCACCGCGGCGGCCTGCGCGAACGCGAGGCGCATGGCGTCGACGACGCCGCGCTGCCAGGGAAGCGAAGAAGAGCATCCTCGGCCTCCGCCGCCGCCGCCGTCGCAGCCGCTTCCGTCGCCGTCTCCGTCGCCGTCCCCGAAGAACACGTCGTCGTTCGTCGCGGCAAACTCCAGCGCGGAGATTCGGGTCAGGAGCCTGTCCAGGGCAAGCAAGAGGCGGGCCCATGCCGCCGGGTCGAACGGCCTGCGGCTCTCCCGCAGCCTCCGGTGCTGGAACAGGGAGGGCAGCGCGCGGAACAGCGGCGGCTCGACGGCCGCGGCCGCCAGCGCCGCCCGAGCGGCGGCGATAAGCGGGCGGAGGTTGGAGGCCGGCGGCGGGGCCTGGGCCATGTCGAGGAGGAGGAACTTGGGCCGAGGAGGAGGGGGGCGCTGTTTTGGGTCGCGGCGGCGGCGGTCGTAAGGGCGGGGGTGCGCGAGCGCGAGCGTCGCCGCCGCCGCCGTCGTCCTCTCGTCGCCTTTGCCGTCCCTCTCTCCCTCCTCCTCGGCTATCCGCCTCTCCCCGCTCCCGTCTCCTCCTCTCTGTTGCCTCCTGCTGCTGCTCCCTGTCAAGCTCCCCACGGATTGCGCGAGCCTTGCAAATGACTTGGAGACCCCGGAGAGCTTGGAGCGGCGGCGGGAGAGCTCCGCTTCCCTCCGCCGCGGCGGCGACAGCGGCCGGTCGTCGTCGGGGCCCCGCTGCCTCCTCCTCCTCCTCCTCCTCCGCAGCGGCCTCCGCACCCCCTCGCCCTCTCCGTCGTCGTCAGAACCGCTGCTGCTGCTGCTGCTGCTCGAAGACGCCTCCACGGCGTCCACGGGAGCGCACAGGCGGTCCCACCACGCCTCGAACCCGGGGCTCTCCTGCGGCTCGAGGCGCATCGCCAGGTGCGGCGCGAGCAGCACCGGCGGCAGGGCTGCGGCGGCGGCGCCCTTGGCCGGCCTCGCGGCGAGGGTCTCCTGCCGGTGGAGGCGGTGGAGGTTGCGGAGGCGGAGCTGTGCCGCCGCCGAGGAGGAGGAGGAAGCAGGGGCAGCAGAGGCAGCAGAAGCAGCGAGGGCGGCAGCAGCAGCGGCGGCGGCGTCCCCCTCCCCCTCCCCCCTCCCCCCCCCCCTCTCTCCCACTTCTCCTTCCCCGCCGGCGCCGAAGAACCTTGACGACGACGACGACAGCGCCGCGCCGAGCCCCTTCAAGCAGACGGCGACGGCCCTCTCGACCGAGGTCGAGGCCAGCGACGGCAGCACGAGCAGCGACGCCAGCAGCGCAGAGAGCACGCCGACCCCTCCCGCGGCGAGCGTCGGGAGCACCACGCGCTGCCAGTGCGCGTGGCTCGCTGCCGCCGCTGCGGCCCCTCGAGCTTCCGTGACGTCGGATCCCAGTGCCGCCGCCGAGGCCGCGGCCGCGGCGACGCCGCCGCAGGACAGGGCGACGATGAGTCCCTGGCCGAAGGCGTAAGGAGGGGACTGGGCGACCCTGGGGAGGGAGGGGGAGAGAGTTTTTTTTTCGGCCCCGGAAAGAGCGACGAGGTCGGGATGAGTTTTTCTTTTTTTCTTTTTTCCCTTTTTTGAGCTCCAGCTCGAAAAATGGAAAAAAAAGAAAAAAACCTTTCCGACGACGCACCTCCACGCGCTCGCGAGCGCCAGCACGAACAGGTTGAATCCGACGAGCGCGATCGTGAACTGCGGCTCCTTGGCCCGCGCGTAGCTCTCGACGACGGAGACGCCGGCGACCTCCCACGCCAGGCTCCCGGCGACGCCGCCGCCGACGGCGCCCAGCAGCAGGGGAAGCACGAAGCTCGCGCACGAGATCAAGCGGGACCCCACCGCGCTCGAGCTGCTCCCGATCAGCATAATGATCAGGGTGAACCCCACCGCGGAGCACGCCTGGTGGAACGCTACGGCGTCGACGAGCACGAAGCAGCTCGAGAGGCCGACGGCGACGGCGGCCTGGAGGAAGAGCTGGAGCTGCTGCGAGGAGAGCGAGAGAGGAGAGAGGGGGAGGGAAGGGAGCCGAAGGAGGGGAAGAAAACGGTTCCCTTTCTTCTTCTCTTTCTTCTCTTTCTTTGCTTTGAGGCCATGCGAGGCGCAGGAAGGGTGGACCGCGACGAAGCGCGGGCGCGGGAGCGGAGGAAGAGGCAGAGGCAGAGGCGGCGGAGGAAGAGGCTGCTTCGGCGCCGCTTCCTCCTCCGCCTCTGCCTCCGTCGTCGTCGCCTGTACTGCCGCCTGCTGCTGCTGCTGCTGGCGCGCCTCCGCGATCGACTCCAGCAGCGCGCCCAGATCGTCGACCGTCGACGAGCGCGCCGTCTCGAGGATCTCGGCGAAAGCCAAGGTGGCGCGGCCCCCGCCCCCGCTGACGCTGGCAGCGGCGGCAGTGGTGCCGCCGCTGCTCGGCATCGCCGCCGAGGAAGAAAAGTAGGCATCGGGAGCAGCGCTGCCTTCGCTCGCGACACTTTCCGGAGCTCGCGGAGGCTCTGACATCTTTGCGACCCGCACGCGGCAAGACACGCGCTGTCTGTGCCTCGCCTCTCGTTTTCAAAAGGATTCGAGAGACGTTTTGTTCAAAACCATCAGCAATTGCCGAGAAAATAGTAAAAACAGAAAAGAATGACATTTCCACTTTTTTTTTCGGTTGTTGGGAAGAGAAAGGGAGAGGGGAAGAGAGCCTCTCTTCCTCTCCTTCTCTTTCTCTCGAATGTCTTCCGCTCGAAATGCCTCGAGAGGCGTGCCCTCGTGGGAGCTCAACCTCGCCAAGATCCTCGGCGTCTCTCCAGAGGCCCTGTTGGCTGCCCGCGGAGGAGGCCTGAGCGGCGGCGAGGAGGCTTCTTCGTCGTCGCCATCAGCGGTGCAATCGATCTCCTCGCCGTCGCCGTCGGCTCCTGCGTCCCCTCCGCCGCTCGTGCTCTACGACGTGACCTCGGTCACGGACCGCCAGATCGTCAACGGGTAAACAGACAAGTTGAAAATGGAGACGGCAGTGTTTTCGAAAGCGGTTCGTTATCAAGCCGATCAATCAAATGATCGGAGACATGGAAAAAACTCAACCTCGTTCCTCTCCGACTTCTCTCTTGTCCAACTTCTCTCTTGTCCAACTTTTCTCTCCTCCAACTTTTCTCTCCTCCAACCTCTCTCTTCTCCAACTTCTCTCATTCACCGCCATCAACAGCCTCTACACCTCCTCCGTGCTCGGCTTCCTCTGCGTGCTCGGCTTCATCCTTCTGAGGCCCCACGTCAGGTTCTACGAGGCGCGGAGGTACATCCGCGGCGTCTCAGTCCGGCCCCCACCGCTGAGCCACCGCGGCGCGCTCGCCCGCGCCGCGTCGTGGCTCGTGCCCGTCTTCTCGGTCCCCGACGCCGAGCTCGTCAGGTCGGCCGGGCTCGACGCGCTCATGGTCCACCGCACGCTCAGCTTTGGGCTGCTGTTCTTCTCTCCGCTGGCGGTCGTGGGGTGCGCGGTGCTCCTGCCGCTCTACGCGACAGCGGGAGGAAGCACGACCTCTTCCTCCTCTTCCCCCTCCTCCTCTGCTGCTTCGTCGGCGCGGGTCCAGAAGCTAGCGCAGCTCGCCCTGGGCAACCTGCCGCCCGGGTCCCGCGCCCAGCTCGTCCCCTTCTTCTTCTGCGTCGCGGCCCTGGTCTACGGCTGCTGGCTGCTCGACGTCTTTCTGAAGGAGTTCGTGCTGCTGCGGCAGATGTACCTCTCGACGGGCGAGGCCGCCGGCGCGCTCGCGGCCGCAGCGGCGGCGGTGCGCAGCGAGGCGAGGAAAGGGAGCAGGGGGGCACCGGCGAACGAGGCCGCCGCCGCCGCCGCGGAGAGCAGCAGCAGCGCTGCCCCAAACGACGCGGCAGAGGAGGGCGGCGGGCTTTTGACGTGGGAGGCGATCGCCGCGGCCGTCGCTCCCGATCCCAGGGTCATCAGGATCGGAGACGGCCAACCTGCCCCTCGCGTCGCTCCGCCGGCGCCGCCTTCCTCGCCTCCTCCTCGCCTCTGCTCTCCGGGCCTCCTCCTCCCCTCGCACATCCCCGTCCCCCTGCGCAAGACGCTCCCAATCGTCTTTCCTGGGCACCCTCGCTCGAGGCTCGTCGCCGTCGGCGCCGATCTCTTTGCCGCCCTGGCTTTCGACGTGCCGCCTCCGCCGCCGAGGGCGAAGAAAGCTGCAAGACAGGAGGCGAAGGCGACGGCGGCAGCGGCTGCAGCAGCAGCAGCAGCGACGGCAGCAACAGCAGAGCCTGCAACAGCAGGGAGAACGAAGAGCTCTGCCGGGAGCTGGCGCCGGGGCTGGATGCTCGCGGGCTTTGGAGGCGCGAGCGAGGAGAACGCGGCGGGAGGAGGGAGTGACAGCGACAGCGACGGCGACAGCGACGGCGACGGCATCGAGAGCGCCGTCGGCGGCGTCTCCGACGACTCCGGCGACGACGAGAGCTCCGCTCCTCGGAATTCTTCCTCGGGCCGCCGCCTCTGCTGCTGCTCTCGCTCCGTCGACGCCCTCGGGGCGGTCGCCGCGCTCTGCGCCGGCCCCCTGACGGCTCCGGCCGCCTCCGGTTTCGACGGGGACGGCGACCTCGCCATCTCCGCGGCGCTGCAGCAGCAGGTCCACGAGGCGGTCTCCGAAGAGGCGGCGCTTTTGCTCGCTGCGTCGACGTCGCCGGGCGCCCGCGGCGACGGCGCTCGCGGCGGCGCTCGCGGCGCCGGCAGCGTCAGCACCAGCACCAGCGAGGCCGACTCCTCCAAGAGGCAGCAGCAGCACCAGCAGCAGCGGCAGCGGCAGCAGCAGAGCGACGTCGCGGCGCTGGGCTCGGCTGCGGCCACGGCGGCCAGAGCGGCCTTCTCTCTGCGCCACAGAAGGAGGCGGCGGAAGTGGGGGAACAGCAACGGCAGCAGCAGGAGGTACAGCGAGGGCGACGGTGGCGAGCGGGGAGAAGAAGGAGAGGGGACGACCGAGGACGGCGCCGTCGCCGTCGTCGTCCAAGCTCCTCCTCCTCCTCCTCCTCCTCCTCCTCCTGCGACGACAACAACGACAGCGACGATGACGACGACGACAGCAGCAGCAGCACCCTCTCTTGCTCGCCGCCGCCGCACCCCTCTCCCGTGCCCCGACGCCGCCCCCGAGGCCTGGTTCGCGGCCGCGTCTCGCCTGGGCGGTCAGGACCTCGTCGACGCCGTCTTCTCTCGCGTCGCCGGGGGCCGCGCGTGGGGCGGCGACGGCTTCGGCGTCGTCGACGGCGGCGGCGCCGCCGCCGCCGGCGGAGCCTCCAAGGGCTTTTACCTCGGCTCCGTCCCGGTGCGAGACCACAGGAAGGCCCACGCGGCGCTGGAGGCCCTAGAGAAAGCCCGAGCGCGGCTGCGAAAGGCCGAGACAGAGGCTGCAGAGGTGAAGCGAGAGCAGGAGGAAGAGGAGGAGGAGGAGGAGGAAGAAAAAGACGACGAAGAAGAGCAGAAGCGGCGCTCTTCTCCTTCCTCTGCTTCCTCTCGACGGGCAGCGAAAAGACTCGCAGCCGCCTCCGACGCTGTCGATGCAGCAACCGAGCAGCTGCGGGAGGCTGAGAGAGCCGTCGAGGAGGCGCAGCGGGAAGCGCTCCGAGAAGAGGAACGGGGAGACGAAGGAGCTGCTCAAGGCGGCGGCAGCGACCGAAAGGCGCCGAGGGAACGCCCTCCCCACCCGTCGGCCTTCATCGCCCTCTTCTCCACCCCGGCCGCGGCCTCCGCCGTCGCCTCCGTCCCGCTCTTCCCGCAGGGCTGGCGCAGGTCCTTCCGCGTCGCGCGAGCCCCGGGCGCCGACGAGGTCTGCTGGCAGGCGCTCTGGACCAGCCCCGCGCGGAGGCGCCGCGGCCGCGCGCTGGCCTTCTGCTGGCTCGCGTTCTTCGTGGGCCTCCCCGTAGGCATCTTCGCCGGGGCGCTGGCGAACCTGGAGCACGCCGCGTGCTCCGCGCAGGACGCCGTCGCCGCTGCCGCCACGCTGGCGAGCAGCGGCGGCGGCGGGGAACCCAGCGCGGCCCCGCAGCAGGCCGCCGGCGGCCTCCGCGGCCTCTTCTGCGGCCGCTCCTCGTTCGCGCGCTCGCTCGTCACGGGCACGCTCCCGCCAGTCCTCGTCGCCCTGTGGTCGTGCCTGGTGATGCCCAAGGCCCTCCTTCGCGGGGTGCTGCTGGCGTCCTCGGACCGTAGCCTCTCGGCGGTGGATGCGAGGGTGTGCAGGCTGTTCTTCGCCTGGACGTTCTTCAACGTGAGCGAGGAGTTTTTTCTACACTTCCTTTTTTCTTCTCCTTCGCTTCCCGTCTTGTTCTCTCACTTTCCCCAAACACACGTGAAAACAACTCTCTCTCTCTCTCTCTAATCTCTTCCTACCCTCTCCACTCTCTCTCCTCTCTCTCTCGCCTCTCTCCCCACTCTCTTTCCTCTCTCTCCCCTCTCCTCTGTTTTCCTCTCTCTTCTTCTCCCTCTCTCCATCCAGGTGATCGCCGGCGCCGTCCTCGGGGGCAGCGCCCTGCTCCTCGTCCCCTCGCTCCTGCGGGACCCCGCCAGCGTCTACCGCGCCGTCGGCGGCTCGCTGTCCAACGCCTCCAACTTCTTCGTCAACTATCTCGAGACGCAGGCCTTGCTGATGGCGCCGTTCAGGCTGCTGTGGCCGTGCTCGGTGCCGCTGAAGGTGGTGCTGGGTAAAATTGGAAGGGGGTGGAGGAGTCTGGTCGCCGGCGTGGCGAGCCTGCCGCGGAGGGCGTTTCGCCTCCTCCGCCTCTGCCGCCTCCGCCGCCGCCGCCGGAAGAAGAAGGAAGAGAGGTCGACGACGAGAGCAGCAGACGAAGCAGGCCTCTCTCAGCAGCAGCAGCAGCAGCAGCTCGAGCAGCAGCAGCAGCTCCAGCGGCGGAAGCTCGAGCCCGAGGACCTCCTCGAAGACGTCCCCCGCGTCTCGCTGCGCGCGGGGCGCGAGGTCGGCGGCACGTTCTTCCAGGTCGCGGCCGTCGCGCTCGCCTACGGCGCCGTCGCGCCGCTGGCGCTGCCCTTCGCCGCCCTCTGGTGCCTTCTCTCGTGGGTCGTCTGGCGCTTGCAGATCCTCTACGTCTTCGAGCGGTCGCACGAGGGCGGGGGGGCCCTGTTCTTCACCGCCGCGGGGGGGATCGCGGCGGCGCTGGGGGCGCACGCCTTCTTCACGGGGTGCGTGCTCGCGGCCAACGGCGCCGTCGCGATGGGGGGCGCGCTCGCCGTGGGCGGGCCTCTGGGGATGTGGTTGTTCCACAGGAGGTGCGGGAGGAGGTACGGCGGGATGGCGGCGGCGGGGGCGCCTGCGCTGCTGACGGCCTCGGTCGGGAGCGTCGCCGTCGCCGCCGCCGCGGCCGGCTCGAGGCGGAGCGCGGAGGCGACGGCGAGTTTGGCAGCAAACGGCTCGTCGTCGCCGCCCGCCCCCCCAAAGCAGGAAGACCTCTGCTTCTACGCCCCGACGCCTCCAAAGGCCCTGAGGGACATGTGGACCCCGCCGGCGCTGCGGAGGAACGCGTGGGGGTGGCAGTCGGGCGAGGGGGCGGTGTGGCAGGGGTGGAGGGCGCCCGCGTTCTTCCCGGGCGCGTGAGGAGGGAGGGGGGTTAGGAAAAAAAAAAACGTTTTTTTCCCCTTGCTTTTTCCGAGCTGTGCAAGTTCCTTCTCTGCCGAGCCAAAACTCGCCTCCGTGGCTCTCTCAATGCTCTCGATTTTGAGATTTTCCTGTTCGATTTTGGTATTTTCTGAAGCTGAAAAACACCACCTCAGCAAAAAAAAACTTTATCTCTTTACTTTTTTTTCGTTTTTTCTTTCTGTCTCATCTCTGCGGCCCTCTCCGGCTCGCCCTCTCCGGGTCCCCCTCCGCTCTGATTTCCTGCTTTTCCTTTCCACAGGAGGAAGCGTCCAGCGTGATCATTGGAATACGGCCCGACGCGAACCTTTAGGCGCGAGCGAAAAGGCGCCTCTTTTTTTCCTCCGGTCCTTTTTCGGTTGCCAATCCTCGACGATGGCGTCCTTCGACGGTGAGAGATCTCTTCTCCTTGAGCGGCAAGTTGGCGCCTCTCTTTGATCGCGCGAGTGCAACTTTGCGGCTCGATTGATTCTCTCTTTCGTTCAGTGGGCGCGATCGGGAGGGAAAATGAAAGCCTGGGGAAGCGCGGCCGCGGGCACCCGACGCACTCGCGATCTTCCGTTTTCTAAGCGTTGTGCTCACTCCCCTTTTGCATCCCCCTTCATAAAAACTACTGCAACAGACTCGACGTCGGATACAGGATTCCTCAGCTTTGAGACCTCGCTGAGCCTGGTGGGTGACCGTGCGGGAATTAGGAGCCCTTTGGTTCGCTTCCGCAGACGCGCGTATCTTCAAAAAGAGTTGAAAACCAAAAACGAAACAAAGCAACGTTGAAAAAAAAAATCTCGAAATTTTTTTTCTTTCTTTTTAGCTTTCCTCTGCTCTGACCTGGATTCTTCCTTTCAAATCTCTCTCCTCTCTCTCTTCTCTCTCTCCAGTCTTCCTGTAACCCCGCCTACCCCGACGAGGAGGCCCTCTTTGCCGTCAAGGCAGCTTCCGCCGCCGCATTCTACTTGCCCCCTTCCCCTCGCGCAGGCGCAGCAGGAGCATCTGCCGCCGCCGCCGCCACCGCGGTCGCTCTCCTGCCCCCGAGCCGCCCGCCCTCGCTGCTGGCCCTCCAGTCGGCTCTGGGCCTTCCGTCGAGTGCGCCCGCCGTCGCCGCCGCCGTCGCCGCCGCTGGCGTCCCCGTCATCCTCGCGCCCCCGGCTGTCGGCCTCCCCGCCGCAGCGGGCCTCGCCGTGGCCGCCGCCGCCGCCGTCGCAGACATCGTCGTCGCTACTCGCGGGTTCCCGCACTCGAGCTCCTGGCCAGTGCTGCTCGCCGGTTTCGCCGAGGATGACGGCAATGACGACGACGGCGGCGGCGAAGAGGTCGTCGTCGTCGGAGAGAACGGCGCGCCCATGTTTCTGGACGCGGGAGAGGGCAAGGCCGTCCCTGTCGCCGCCGAGGCCGCCGCCGAGGCCGCCGAGGCCGCCGCCGACCACGGAGAGGAGGAGACGGCGGAAGGGGAGGCGACGGAGATGGCGGCCGAGGCGGAGATCCACCGCCTCTCGTCGATCTCGAGCTGTGGCTGCGGCGGCAGTGAAGGCCTCATGCCCTCGCGCCCGGCGCCGGCCGCCGCGTCGGCGCCGGCTTCTTCGTATCTGCCGGGCTCGGCTCTCACCCCACCGGAGAAGCAGCCGAAGAGGGGGTTCGCCACCAAGGCTCCTTCGTCTTCTTCGCCCACTTCGAACTCCGCTCCTGCCGCCGCCGCCGCCGCCGCGCTCATCGCGGTAGCAGCCGGGAGGAAGAAGAGGAAGACCCCCAAGGCAGCAGAGGCGGGGACGGCGAAAAGGGCGACTAAGGTTTCGCCGGCGGCGGCAGCAGCAGCAGCAGCTCCGGCGGCGAAGAAGCAGTGGGCGACGAAGGAGCAGAGGGCGACGAAGGAGCAGAAAAAGGCAGCGACTGCGACGACAGACTCGCGCGCGCTCATCCGCCTGCTCCCCAGCCTCAGCCAGGAGGAATGGAAGCAGCACCCGAAGCAGCAGCAGCAGCAGAAGCAGAGGAAGAACAGGCGCGGGGGAGGAGGAGGAGCCCCAACCCTCGCCCTTTCCGCGCTCCCGCCGCTCCCGCTCACGCCCCTGCTCCCGCAGCAGCAGCAGCAGGAGACGCCGCTCGCCCTCCCCGAGCCTCTGCGCACTCACGCCGACGCCTTGGCGCTCTATCGAGCCAAGCGCGCCCGCCGCGCGGCGTTTGTCGCGCGGATCCTCTACGCGCGCAGGAAGGCCAACGCCGACGCGAGGCCGCGCATCGGCGGGAGGTTTGTGAGTGCCGAGGTGGCCGCGAGGCTGGGGGCTGAGGCTGCCGCTGCCGCTGCCGCCGCCGCCGCTGCTGCTGCTTCTGCCGCGTCTGCTTCTGCTTCTGCTGCTGGAAACGTCGCGGCTTGAGAGACGAGAAAAACAACAACAAATCCCCTTACATAAAATTCCCTTCAAAAAAATCCCCTTCAAACAACAATCCCCTTCAAAAAAATCTGGTCTTATAGTCTGTGCTGCTATCGTATGAAATAAGAGAAATCGGGAACGAGTCGCGCGCGAGAGCGAGAGAGAGGGGTGAAAGAGGAGGAGTTGGTTTGGGAGTGTCCGGCTTTCTTCCTTCAGCTCCACCCCTTTCCTCTCCTTTTTCCCGCTCGCGCG
>Ga0315273_10003951_pt1 | contig 18001 bp, 8 predicted proteins | sample YL17G02_0_MG_FD_205753 | JGI IMG/M metagenome (GOLD analysis project Ga0315273, IMG submission 205753) | Sediment microbial communities from Yellowstone Lake, YNP, Wyoming, USA - YL17G02_0 | ecosystem: Environmental > Aquatic > Freshwater > Lake > Sediment | place: USA: Wyoming | collected...
ACCTCGTTATGGTAAGAGTATGGGGAAGGTTCAGAGAGTAGATGACGACGGGTCTCAAATGATGGTCTAACCAACCTGATGAGGCACAAGGTGTATTCCGGCCCTTTGGGAAACCTTAGGGAAATTCATGGAAATGAATTTACATATGCCACAGGATCCAGAATCTGAGGCGGAATTGAGAAACTTAGCGGCGGTGCCATATCAAATAATAAGCCCCGCAAATAATAAATCAATTATTGGTATTTATCAAGATTCGATGCTTGGTTCTTATAGATTTACAAGAGAAAATATAGATTTTACACAAAAAGATGCGATGAATTTATTAATGATGTTTAATCGTATCAACCCAACAAATTTAAAGAAAAAGATAAATGAACGTGTGTCCAATTTTGAAATATTATCACAAATAATGCCACCCTTGACGATAAAAGTGAAGAATAAACAATTTGAAAATGACGATAAACCAAATTACGAAACATCCAATAATATTGTTGAAATAATAAACGGAAAGTATATTCGTGGTCAAATGGATAAAGGTATTCTCGGGTCTGGAACAAAAGGACTTCTTCATAGAGTTTGTAATGATTTTGGGAATATGGCATCGTCCCAATTTATCGATGATTTACAGAATATTATAACTGAATATATGAAACAAAGCGCATTTAGTGTAGGAATTAGCGACCTGATAACGGATGATAAAACGAATGAAAAAATTATCTCTATTATTACTGATAAAAAAACAGATGTAAAAAATTTAATTGATCAAGTTAAAATTGGTGTTTTTGAAAACAATTCTGGAAAAACAAATGAAGAAGAGTTTGAAACAAAGGTGAATAACATTCTTAGTAAAGCTCAAAATGAAGCAGGTAGAGAAGCATTAAAAAGTTTAAGCAAAGATAATCGTTTTGTGGTTATGTTTAATGCGGGTTCAAAAGGGTCAGAAATTAATATTCAACAAATGACCGCTTGTTTGGGACAGCAAAATGTTGATGGTAAACGTATTCCATACGGATTTGAACATAGAACACTTCCTCATTATACTAAATACGATGATTCTTCAATTGCTCGTGGTTTTGTTGAAAGTTCATATATTGATGGATTATCCCCTCAAGAATTATTCTTTCACGCTATGGGTGGTCGTATTGGTTTAATTGATACTGCAGTTAAAACATCCACAACTGGTTATATTCAAAGACGATTAATTAAAGGTCTTGAAGACCTAATGGTAAATTATGATATGACAATTCGAACTAATAAAAATAAAGTGGTACAATTCTCTTACGGGGAAGATTCTATTGATACAGTAAAAGTAGAAAATCAAGATTTACCTATTGTTGATATGAGCATTCAAGATATTTATGCTCATTTTGCTATTATCGATGACAAAACCAAATCAAAAGCTCTTTCAGGAATGTTTATTAAATCAGCCTATACTCGTCAGAAGAAACAAACAGGAGATTTAAATAATTTATGTAAATATTATATTGATTTTATGATTGAGAATCGCAATAAAATTGTAAAAAATATATTCAATTATAAATCAGATAGAGTAGTTAGAGTTCCAGTTGCGTTTGCTTATATTATTCAAAATATTATCGGACAACAAGGTATTAATAAAAATTCATTAGTTGATATCACGATGTTAGAAGCATTTGAAATGATTGAAAAAGTATTCGAACAATTAATGTTAATAACATTTGCCAAACCAACTGAATTATTTAAAGTGTTATATTTCTATTATTTATCTCCAAAAGATTTGTTACTTAATAAGAGATTTAATAAAAAGGCACTTGAGATATTATTACAAACTATTATTCTCACATATAAACGTTCTATTGTTGCGCCTGGAGAAATGGTCGGTATGATCGCGGCACAAAGTATTGGCGAGCCGACAACTCAGATGTCGGCTCATTATTGTGAGCATATTAGGTGTGTAAAAATAAATAAAAATTCAAAAAATGTTTCTATGGTCACAGGGCCTATAGGAAAATTATGCGATGACCTGATAGATGAAAATCCACAATATACATTCAATACTGGACACGTAAATAGCGTAGAAACTTTATTAGAAGCATTAGAAGATGAATACTATATTGTAGGTGTTGATACTCAAGAAAAAACACATTGGAATAAAATATCACACGTAAGTCGTCACCCTACAAATGGAGATTTAGTCAAAATTACCACAAAAAGCGGGCGTTCAACTACGACAACATTAAGTCATTCACATTTAATTCGTGATGAACAAACACAACAAGTTGTTCCTATTAAAGGATCGGATCTGGTTGAAGGAATGAGAATTCCTGTTGCGAAATATATTGAAAATACATTTGTTAATGATCAAGTTCTGATTGGTGAAAAAGAACAAAAATTAGATCATTTGTTTGGATGGTTTATTGGTGCTTATTTGGCTGAAGGAAATATTAATGGAAATACTATATGTATCACAAATATATCGCAATATTATATAGATAATGTTACAAAATTAGCTTTAGAATTTGGTAAAAATGCTGTAGTTAGAAATTATTTAGGAGAATATGGTCCATCAACTTCCACTAGGTTCAATCACAAAGAACTGGCTAAATTTATTATAGACACGTGTAACACTGGTTCATTTGTTAAAAGAATTCCTGAATTTGCATTTACAGCACCAAATGAATTTAAAGCTGGATTAATTCAAGGTTATATGGACGGTGATGGGAACTTTCAATCGGATGAAAAACATCATCAAATTAGATCGTGTAGTAGAAGTAAAGAACTTTCTTATAATATAGCATTAATATTAAACTATTTTGGAATATTTGCTTCTGTAAAAGAACAAAATGTTAAATCCTGCCCAATGTATAATGTTTCTATTTCGGCAAAGTATTCAAAATTATATCAAGATAATATAGGTTCGTTGGTTCATTCAGAAAAATTGATGAATTTGGTTAAATATATTGAGAGAACTGATGCTCATAGTTTATCTGATGATATTGATAAAATTAATGGTCTAGGACAAATTATAGCAAAATGTGGAAAAACCTTAGCATTACCAGGACAAAGTCGTAATTATGGACGTTGGGCTAAAAAGGATACAATTGGTCGTAGAACATTACAAAAATATGTAGAAATATTTGAATCACATTCAAATAGTCATTTAATACAAGACGAATTGCGTATTTTAAATCAAGCAATGAATTCTTCTGTAATTTGGGATGAAATTGTTAATATTGAAATTATTCCAGGAGATGCAAATGAATTTGTATATGATTTTACAGTTCCCGCAAATCAAACTTTTATGTTAGACAGTGGCATTATAGTTCATAATACGCTCAATTCGGTTACATATGAGACCCCAATTATCGTAAGAAATAGTGAAGGAAAAATTCAAAAAATACAAATTGGAGATTTTATTGAAAACAAAATAAAAATAGCAACAAAGACGGAATATTACAAAGAAAAAGATACAACATATTCAGAAGTAGATGATTATTATGAAATACCATCGTGTACAGAAGACGGTGAAATATTATGGAAACGCATTGAAGCTGTAACTAAACATCCAGTTATAAATAAAGATGGAACAAACACAATGCTTAAAATTACAACAAAAGAACAAAGAGAAGTAATAGCCACAAAAGCCAAATCATTTTTAAAACTTGTGAATGGTAAAATAATTCCGGTTGATGGTGATACATTAAAAGTAGGTGATTACTTACCAGTCTCAAAAATGTGTGTAGATTTTAGTGAAAATTATGAATTGAATTTAAAAACAATATTATTACCATCAGAATATATTTATACAAGTGAAGTTGATAAAGCCAAAGAAGTTATGACAGAACATAGATGGTGGACAAAACATCAAAATAAAACATTTGTTCTGCCTTATAAACGTAGTGATAGTTTTGTCGCTAAATTTAATGATAAACTTCGTAATGGTTGTAAAACAAAAACAAGTTTAACTGCAAATTGTGTTTATACATTACAAACAAATATGAATAATTATGAAATTCCTGAGGTCTTACCATTAGATTATAACTTTGGATATTTAATTGGTGCATATGCGTCAGAAGGATGTATGACAAATTTTCAAGTATCAATCGCAAATAATGACATTGAATATTTCAAACCTATTTTAGAATTATGTGAAAAATGGAATATTACTACCAAAATTTATAGAAATGAAAATAAAAATAAAGAAGGATGGACAAGTCAAGATTTAAGAATATATAACACAGTTTTGTGTAGATTATTAGAAATATTTTGCGGTAAACTAAGTCATAATAAGTTTGTTTCAGATAAAATCATATTTTCAAATAAAGAATGTTTGTTAGGATTTATGGATGCTTACATTGGAGGAGATGGCAGTATAAATAAAAAGGATAAAAGTATTGTTATGTCATCTGTTTCAAAAGAATTATTAATAGATGTTCAGCAAATATTAAATATTTTAGATGTTTATAGTTTTATAACTAAACCAACAAAACAAGAAACTAATAATAGAGGAACATTAAGTGAAAATATTCATCAAATGTATGTTTTATTTGTAAGAAATAATCAAGCTAAAAAATTGGCAGGTATGCTTAATATTAAATTAAAATATAAACAAGATAACTTACAATTAATTTTAAATAATATTCCAAAGTATGACATTAATAAAAACGCAACTATTATTCCCAACGAGATTGATGGAGAAATAGTGTTAGAAAAAAGAGCTGATGATTATCCGGGTGTGATATTTGATTCAATAAAAACTATCGAAGAAGTATTAAATACAACAAATTATGCTTATGACTTAACAATTGTTGATACAAAAAATTTTAACATCTATAATGGTCTTGCTTTGCGAGACACATTTCATTTTGCCGGGGTTGCTTCTAAATCTAACGTCACTCGTGGTGTGCCAAGAATCGAAGAAATATTGGCTTTATCCGCTTCAATTAAAAATCCATCGCTGACTGTTTATTTAAAAGAAGAAGAGCAAAATGACAAAGACAAGGCAAATACATATCAATATATGTTAGAGCATACAAAATTAGCGGAAATTGTGACAAGTGTGACTATTTGTTTTGATCCAGATGATTTAAATACCTTGATTTCGGAGGATAAATTAACAATGTCACAATACAGAGAATTTGAAAATTTGGTTGATGAGTGTATGGGTCAAGATTTAAATGCAATGCAAACCGAAAAGACAAAGTGGATTATTAGAATGGAAATGGATCCAGAAGTTATGCTCGAGAAAAATATTACAATGGATGATGTAAATTTTGCGTTAAATAATTCTTATAAGGATGAGATTTCTTGTATTTACTCAGACTATAATTCGGATAAATTAGTTTTTAGAATTCGTATGAATAATATATTAAAAAATACTTCGGGTAAAAATGGAAAAAAAATTAAAGTGAATCCATTAGATCAATCAGATCAAATATATATATTAAAAAATTTCCAAGATCAACTTTTGGAGGGTATTGTATTAAGAGGGGTTAAAAATATTAATAAAGTTATTCTTAGAAAAATCAAAAACAATCTAATTGAAAAAGGAGGGTCATTTATTAAAGATGATATTTGGGTTCTAGATACTATTGGAACAAATCTGTTAACAGTATTAGGATTAGACTACATTGATAATAAAAAAACAATTAGTAATGATATCATAGAAATATTTAATGTTTTAGGAATGGAAGCCGCAAGACAATGTATTTATAATGAATTATCAGAAGTATTGGAATTTGATGGAGCATATGTAAACGCGCATCATATGTCATTACTTTGCGATAGAATGACATTTAGTGGCAAATTAATATCAATCTTTAGACACGGTATTAATAATGATGATATTGGACCAATCGCAAAAGCATCATTTGAGGAAACCCCTGAAATGTTTTTAAGAGCTGCAAGACACGCTGAATTAGATACATTAAGAGGAATATCGGCGAATGTTATGTGTGGTCAAGAAGGATTATTTGGAACTGCTTCTTTCCAAGTTGTTCTGGATATTAATGAAATGATTTCCCTTGATGAAAAATATAAGTATGAGTACCAAGATAAAGAAGAAATAATTAATGATGCTTTATTTAAAGGACTTGAAAATCCTACAGACATTTGTAGCAAGCAAAACTTAGAAATACAAACCAATATTAGTAATATAAATATTGAAGAGGATGGACAAGATAATGATTATAATCCATTCGCATAATTAAATAATCTTTTATAATATATTAAAATTAACTTTATATAAGTAACTATGAAAACTTTTTTTAATATATTACATACAATAAATAACAGTAAAATAAAACATTATCCAGATGAACCATTTGTTATTTTAAATAATAATGGAGATAATCAACACATAATATATTTAATGAATCATATATATTATAAAGAAAAACAAACTAACAAGACAAGAGAGTTTTCAAGAAATGCGTTTGCCAAATTAAATGCTTTAAATGATATTTTGAAAAATTCATTTTATAGTGATGAACTTAAAGAAACGATATTTAATACCTTTACAAAGGCGCAGAAATGTTATTATGCTTTTTCTCGCTTGGCGTATATTTATAAAATAAAGAAACATAAATATGTTGTAACAGATGATCTAATGACAAATAAATTAGATCCAAATAATAAATTAACCTTTATTTTGGTTGAAAAGAATAACAATTATTTATTTAATATTAATGAATTGGTAACAATTATTGAAACTGCAATTGGGAATTCACCGAATTTTTTTTCTGATCCATTAGCCCCATTAAATCCATATAATAATCAGAAATTAGGTATTGCGACATTATACAATATTTATTTTCAAATGAAACATAATCATAGTGTTATTTCTTTATTATTTCATTGTTTTTTTCTTGAAAATTTTAATAAATATTTATTTTCTGAACTTCATGAAACAATTATTAGAGAAAATGCTATTAAAAAATATACTTTAAATTCTCCATATATACTTTTATATACAAGTGTATTTTATATGTTAGAAAATAATAAATATACACAAAAATTATTAATACATAAACACTTTCCAAAAAAAATATTAGTTGATATTTTTAGACCATTTTTATTTCATTACTATATGATTCATTATTACATAAAGAATACATCAAAAATATATTTTTCTAAAATATTATTACATATTAAATTAAAAAAATTTTACGAATATAATCCATTATTTGGAAGAGTTAAAATAAAACTAACCAAATATAATAATAAAATTATAAAACGTGAATATTTTTTTAATCAAAAATATATATCATTTTATAATATTACACCAAACTAATAAATTTATACATCCTCTTGTATAACTAATTCAATTGGTCTTTTTCTTGTGCCTCTTTTACCAGGAGGATTTGTCTTTATTTTTTTCTCTCTTTGTTTTTTGGTTTTTCTTTTAGGTGGTTCTATTTCAAACATTTCTTCTTCTTTTTCTTCTTCAAGAATTATTTTGTTCTTTAATTTTTTACTTTTTAATATTCTTGTCTTCGGTTTTTTCTTGTTTTCTTCTTCTTGTCCCTTTTCTTCTTCTTGTCCCTTTTCTTCTTCTTGTCCCTTTTCTTTTTCTTGTTCCTTTTCTTCTTCTTGTCCCTTTTCTTTTTCTTGTCCCTTTTCTTTTTCTTGTTCCTTTTCTTCTTCTTGTCCCTCTACACTAACATACTCAAATTCAATTGGCTCTCTAATGCCTTTTTTTCTTGGTTTATATTTTGTTGTTATATCCTTTTTAAATATAAAATCCAAATAATCATCCACCGAAATATAATTAATTATGGCATTTTCAATATTATCAATACATTTTGAGTCTTGTTTAAGTACCTCAATATTTATATTGTAATCATCCCCATTAACTATTAATTTATATTCGGGCAAAATATTGGAATTTCTCTTATACATTGCCGGAACCAAAATAAATACATATTCCTTAACATTATCTTCTGTGTAACAAACAAACTCAGTAAGATTAAAACGAGTTTCAGGAATAGATTTACTTGAAATAAATATGGATGGTATTTTATAATGAACTAACAACAACCATAAATCAAAATTCACCGCAATAAAACCATCTTGCATTATCATTTGTTCAAAAGTTATCGAACCATCCTGTAATTGATTTGCGTCAAATTGTGCCTCCTCTCTTAAAACATCTATTATTTTATCAATTCTTTCTTGATCTTTAAAACTATCCGTTAAATTACTATAAATTTCCAATAAATCATCTTTTACCTTTTCTACCGTTAAAACCTTTTTATTATTTTTTTCAACTAAATCAATTATTAAATATAATGAACAATATTTTGAACCGGTGTATTCAATTACTTTAAAATTACTTGGAAAACATTTTTTCCAAAACCCAGATTTTATTTCGTCCTTTATTGTTTTTATACAATCCCTATCATGATATGGATTAATTACATCATCTAATTCTCTTTCTTTATTGTATGCTTGTGATATAATTGGCTCTGCAGTATTATATGTATTATATTTTGCATAACGATTTATTTCAGACGGTATTAGGTTATCGAAAAATTCTTGTGTAAGTAAATCCTGCAATATAATTATCTCGTCATCTCTTAAATTATATTTTACTTGTCCAAACGATAAATATGCTTGCGGTTTAAAAATAAATGATTTTATTCTATTATATCTTATAAGTTCATCTGCCATACGACCATAATAAAAACTTTCATTATCTCTACCATTTACTAGGTTTGTTTTCGGTAATACCAATTGACATTTATCTTTTGTTATCCTACATATTGAAGTCTTTGATTTGGGATCACCCAAGCATTTATCGCTGGTTTTTGAAATACACGTGTGTAAATCTTTTTCATCGATTTCTTTATAATTATAATCTATAGTTGACTCTGAAGCGAAAATAACAGTATCTCGGACCAAATCTTGTAATAATTCAATAACTTTTTCTAATTTATTTTTATACAAACTATTTTTTTTACTACATTCATCTTTTATTGATTTTCTTTTTTCACTGTTCAAATAATCATTAAATAAAATACGTATTGTATTTCTAAAAACATTATAAAAATTACTTTCTAATTGTATTCTTTTAATAAAATCCACTCTCTTACTATCAACCGAATTATTTACTAATGTATTTACATCAGCAACTAACATATCATTATTTGTAATTGTTTTTATTGAATCACTTACATTCGATATCGGAATTGGTTCTCTAATTGGAACAAATTGATCTGTGTTAGTTAAAAATCCTGTTATAAGCTCGTGTTCAACCACCCTACAAAAATATTTGGGATTATAACATTTTGCATTCGTAATATCCTTTGGTTCTTCGTAATCATAATATTCCTTTAAAAATTCTAAGGTTTGTTCGTATGGCTTCCAAATATCGTCATTCATATATACAAAATCGTATGCGCATTTATCATTTAAAGTATCTTTATTTTCATTTTGATTTTCATTTTCTGACGTCTTTTTACACTTTTTATCTTTTAAAATTGTTAGTGCAGATGGATAACAAGGTACAAATCCTTCTAATCCTTTTTTATTTTTGGTCATTAATCCTATTACCTTACCTTGAAAATTCAAAACTTGAAAGGAAATTGTATATTTTTTATTATTTAAATCTTCTATTAATTTATCTAATACTGGGGCTTGTTTAAATCTATATTCTATAGGTTGACCTGGTTGATGTTTATTTGGATGACTGGGAAATCGTCGTCCGTTATCATCAAAAGCTCTGCATTTATCCCCTAAAGTGGGTTTAATTATTTTTGAAAACACAGCACGTAATGTTTTTGGTAATTTTTTATCATATTCTGAAAATGTTTTAGTAATATTAATTATTTTTCCATCATTATGATACCCATATATCGGTTCAAAATAATTTTCACGTTTAACTAAAATTAAACTGCGCTTTCTTGAATCAAAAATATTTAATGAATAATGATTTGTTGGACACACTAATTCAATATTGTTAGTTGTATCATTTTCTGGGATTTCTAAAATAATTAAATTTATACCTGCTTCAAAAATGTTTTTATTTGGGATACATATTAAATCCCATAAATAAGTATAATCAATAGTAATTTTATTATCATTTAAATACTTTTTAAAGTTTTCAAATGCCTGAACAACTCTTATTATAAATTGCTCACTCACATTTTTAACATCCTTTTTTTTTAAAATCATCATCTTTTTATAAAGTTCTGTATTATTATAGGCTTCAATATCAACTTTCAAATCAGGATCTGCAAAACTAGTCATTAAATCACCATTTTGATATTTAATAAAATTATCTAAATCAATCGCATTTATTATTATTTCTTTCATTTGTTTTATTGTTGGAACATCTGTTTTTGCAGTTGGAATAATTTTTTGAATTAATAATGTTTTATTATCATATTTTTGCGCATAAAATATTGCGCTAGCTATACACGCTATAAACGATTGAGTGGAACTATCTTCAACACCATGTCTAAGAATACACATATGGTGATGTTTTAAACTCATATTTGTCTTGCTTGTTTGACATTCTTCATTAACCTCGTGTAAAAATTTTTGCACAGCAATTGGTAAAAAACCCCAACGATGGTCTCCTAATTGTGGACCATATTTTTCAGGACCCTTTACATAATGTTCTATTTCTACAATATCTTTTGCTAACTGATATTCTATTTCTTCTTCTTTTTTAGACACTTTTTCTGCCTTTTTTTCATCAAATTTTCCTTGACAAATATCTCTGCGATTTTTTATTTCAGGGGTCTTCCAATTACTATAACAACAAGGAATACATAATCCCGATGGCATCTTCTTTTTATGAAATCCAGGATATTTTCTTTCATTGTCATTATAAAATTGATACACATATTTGTCCTTTGGTACTGTATCACTTGTTCTTGGAATTATTGCATCCTTAACGTCTTTTACCTTTGGACCACATTTTCCGTCTAATATATCTTGTTCTGTTACCATTGTATCAGTTAATAAACACCAATATTTTGGACAAGTGTAATAAAATTTCTTTGAACTATCCTTAGGATCTGTACCATATTCAATAAAATCAGCTTCCTCATTTATATCATCTGGGTGCTCTTGTATAATTTTATCTTTTTCTTGTTTTGTTAAGATTACTGGTTGTCTTCTTTCACTTAAACTAAATGGACACATACGGGTATAGAGATCGATCTTTTCGTTTTTTGATTTAACAAATAATTGTGGCATTCTTTCTTCCAAACGAGCTGAAAATGGATTTGGGTATTGAAGCTTCATTCCTGTAATATCACGCACTGTATTTTCTAATCGTTCAACTTGCTCTTTTATTTTATTTTTTGGTGACATTTTTGGGTTTGGTTTTGTTTTAACTTTTTTATTACTCTTTTTTTGTATTATTTCAATTATTTCGTCTTCTTCTTTTTCCTCTAGTTCTTCTTCAATAGATGATATTTTTTTAGGTGTTACTTCTTTTTTTTCTTCTTTAGCTTCTTTAGAATCTTCAGAATCTCCTTGTATTTCTAGAGATAAATCAACTAATTCACGTAATTTACGTAATGTTTCAGCCTTTGGTTCTGTAGTTGAAGTTGAATCATCGGTATCGTATTCGTCTCCGTCTTCGTAATTTTCACCCATAATTTTTTTCATTCTTTCTTTTATTTCTGCTTCAGTTAAATGTTCATTTTTTAAATTATCTTTTTCAACTGATTCCTCTTGTACTTCTGGTGATGATAGAGATTCTATAGGTACTTCTGGCGATGATTTTACTGATTCCTCTTGTACTTCTGGTGATGATATAGATTCTTCAGGTACTTCCAAAGATGATAGAGATTCTATAGATTCCTTTTGTACTTCTGGTGATGATATAGATTCTTCAGGTACTTCCAAAGATGATAGAGATTCTATAGATTCCTCTTGTACTTCTGGCGATGATTTAACAGATTCCTCTTCTACTTCTGGGGATGATATAGATTCTTCTGGTACTTCCAAAGATGATAGAGATCCTATAGATTCCTCTTGTACTTCTGGGGATGATAAAGATTTAACAGATTCCTCTTGTACTTCTGGGGATGATAAAGATTCAACGGATTCCTCTGGTACTTCTGGCGACGAGAATGATTTATCAGATAATTCTTCTTCACTGTCACTCCCTTGACCTCCTTTTAGTTCATCATCATCTTCATCTTCATCAAAACCAAGGATATCAAGTAAATCATCCATATGTTCTCCCGGTTCTTCGTCATTTTCATCAGAATATTTTGGTGTTTCATTTTCTATAACAGGAACCTCATTCTCATCCAAAGATTGTTCAGATTGTGCGGTAATTTGATCAAACTCAATATCATCAATTTCTTTCCCAGAACAAAGCGTATTTATTTTTGAAGTATCAACTCCGCAATTATCTTTGTCTTGTGTAATTCTAATAATAGAATCAATATAAATAGGAATAGTATTTAAATAATAAATATCATTAATTCCACTTATGTCAATTGTTAGTTCACTTGTTATAGAATTAAAAGTCATTAATGTTTGAAACCCCGGGTTAATTTTAATCATTAATGCCCGTTTTTTTATGCCACCTCTTATAACTTCCAGTTCAGAACGAATTTTCGAAATTAAATCTTCAGCAGATTCTTCATCTAAATCATTAAATTGCTCTAATAATTGTTGAATAATTTCATCAATTTTATATCCTTGATCTATTTTTTCAATAATAAAGGCCTCTTGACTATCACGTTTATTATAATTTGACACGCGTTTATAACGCATTCTAATACCCTTTTTAAAATTAGAAGATTCAACCGTAAAAACACTAGAAATACATCCTGTTAATTTATTAACATCAATAGGTCTAGAAATATTATATAGTAATTGATACTTCATTTCTCGAACTTCAATATTAATATTTTGTATTGAATTAAATAAAGGTATTTCTAACCCACTTTGCTCGAAAAATGGTTTAATTTGTTCTATTAATGGATTTACTGTTATTTTTATTATTTCATCAATATTTTCAAACATATTTTGCGCATTTGTTAAAAAAATGGGTTTATCAAATTCTGTTAAAGGATATATTGTTATAACACCATTATCTTCAAATTCACAAGCCATATGAAAATTTTGTCCATTATATTGAATATTTGTATAAACGGAGACACTTTTATATTTACCAATTAAACGCATTACTTTTAAAATCACTGATTTTTGTAAATAAGGAATTTTTCTTCCGTCTACTGTTAGTTCCGGAGCAAATAAACGATATATATTCTCTTGTCTTGCTTCAGCATTATATTTTATCAATGGAAACTCTTGTGTTGCGTGAACTAATTTAAATATAACATCAATAGGTATTTTTATTTTGAATTCTGGATAAATAGATATTTTAAAAAACTTAATTCCTGTTTGTGACATATTTTGAGAAAAAATATCAGATTTATTGTTTTTTTGAAAAATATCATAAAACATATTAATATTTTCAAAACTTCTTTCGGTTTCTGGGGTTAATATTTCGTTTGTTTCTTCAATTAATTTATTACGATTTGAATCCAAATCTTCAATATTTTCTATTTGTTTTTCATATAAAAATGGGAAATAAATTTTAGACGTATATTCACTTGATATTTTATTTATTTCAGCAACTTCAAATACATCTTTTGCTAAGCATAAATAAATAGTATTTCTAAATATAGGCCCAGCTTCTAAAAGTAGGTTAGAACTTAATGTCGATATTTCACGCCTAGATTTCTCAAGTAAAGCATCATATTCTGTCACTAAAAATGGGTCGGCTATAAACGGATATTCATTTGAAAATACAAATTTTTGGCCCAGTGGTTTGCCAACTAAATATAATTTATCTGTTAAATCTAATTTAAGAATATCGTCAAATGTATATTGCATTTTTTCATTTAATCCAAACTCCATTTGTTGACCGTCTTCATCATAAAGATTTAGAATTAATTGATCCATACGAATTTTTGTTAATGGTAATCTGTCATTTTGTGTCAAATTTTGATAAACTGTTATTGGGTTAAGTTTTTCAGATTTTAAACAATAAAGATATAATTCGCTCATCGATGACTCCTTTTGAATAATATCAAATATTTTGAGTTTTATAACACCTATACTGTCATCAATATGTATTGATTGGTCAATAAAAATTACCTCAATTTTGTTTGTTTTTATATTATCTAATTCTTCTTTATTAAAAACATCATTAAAAGCCTTGTTAGTTGGATCATCATCAAAAAGATCATTTGGATTATCTTCTAATTCGCTAAATCGTGATCCATAAAATACATATATTGTATCTGTAACATTTTTATCTGATAACTTGTTTATTTTAAATATCGGAAATAGTGACATATATATAGAGTATAGCTATTATTTTAAATAATTAAAACTTAAAATAATATTTTATTTAAAATCGTAATATGGATTATCTGTTATATCCATCCCACAATATGGCTCTGGATTTTTTTTGTAATCTACTGGCTCATAAATTTTTGAGGCTTTTGCTTGTTCTAATAAAAATTTAAAATTTTGCCAAAATTCTTGTTTATGGCCTTCCGATATGGTCATTATATGTGCTAGTTCGTGTATTGCTACAAATGTTAGCGTATTAATATCAATCAGTTTAGTACCATTTTTTTCTTTATTCAAACAAAATGCTAATTTTTCGCCTTTATTTTCACTATAGGCGGTATATTCACTTGTCGGTAATGTTTCGGATATTTTTGTCGGATTAAACTTTTGGACCATTCTTTGAACCTTTTCATCATCTGGAAATTTTTTAGAACAATATATTACTAAATCTTTTAAATTTTTTGTTACTTTAGATAATAAATCTGCGGCTAATTGCATTTTTGAACGTTCTCTAACGCAATATTTTTCGCCGTCAACATCCGATATTATACATTTTAAATTATATGCGTCTGATTCACTATAAACCTTTAGACAAACAAGTAAAACAATTGTTATTATTATATAAAGTATTATGCTATCTTTATCCATTATAATATACATCTAAAACATTTTTTAATAATATTTTTATATATTTTTTATATTTTTTATAATTATAAAAAATTATTATAATATTATAATATATTATATGTCAGAACCTGTTAAAGTTGATCTTCCAGAAGATTCACCAAGTTATTTTGGTGTTAAAGAGGATTGTAAAGGTGCTAGTTGTACTGTTAGTGGCGGGAGAAGAAGAAGGAGAAGTAGGAGAAGTAGGAAAAGTAGGAAAAGTAGGAGAAGCAGAAGAAGTAGGAAAAGTAAAAGAAGATAAAAAATAATTTATTTAAATTAAATTAATTATTTTGGTTATGGAAATTGGAGTAGAGATACTCAAATGAAGTTTTTTATGCCTACAATGAATAAAGGGTTAAGAAAAATAATCCATAAAAAATATGATACAATAACTATCAATGAATGTAATACAAGTAAAAAATGTTGTGATTGTCATAAAGATTTAGAGTATTACAAAGATAAAGAAAATAAAAAGGTATTTCGTTTATTAGTTTGTTCTAACTGCGTGAGTTGCGAAAACAAAAAAATCGTATTTAGAACAAGGGACGCAAATTCCTCAATAAATATTTTGAAATTAACGAAATGTTGGATAGAGAAACAAACAAGACCAACAGAATTTCAAAATAAAATTTCGTCTTTCACTTCTTATGAGAAGAAGAAAAAGTAAGACCATCAATATTGATTTTACATTTTTGTATTTTTTTAACGCAAAAGTCGGCGTTTTAAATGTCCAAAGGTGTAAAAGTACTGCTAAAAAATTTATATTTGATTGTGATAAATGTAATAATGAATTTGAAAGTAAGTTATCTCATATAACCGATGGTTCTTGGTGTCCAAATTGTAGATATAAAACAGAAGAGAAACTAACAAAAATACTAAAAGAAATTTATCCTGAAATCAAAACACAGGCGAAATTTGATTGGTGTAAAAATATTAAAAACCTTCCATTTGATTTTTGTTTAGAAGAACAAAAAATTATACTCGAATGTGACGGAGAAAATCACTGGATACAAGTTTCTAAATGGAAAACACCAGAGCATAATAAAGCAAGAGATTTGTATAAAATGAAATGCGCAAATGAAAATGGTTATTCTATAATTAGAATTGTTCAAGAAGATGTATTTAAAGATAAATATAATTGGTTACAAGAATTATTAGAAAATATTGACAAAATTATATCCGAAAAAATAGTTCAAAATATTTATATGTGTAAAAAAGATGAATATAAATATCTTAATAGTTAACTTTGTCACTGAAAAACATTTTTTTTTAAAGTTATTGTCCTCCCTGACCTAATTCCAGCGGCGGCCTCATGAAGTCGCTCTCAATTGTGCTTAAATTCCAGGGTCCAACAGAAATTTGTGGATTTGGGGGCTCAGAACGAATTTGTAAGTTAGCATTTCTTAAAGTTTGGCCGACAGTATCAATACCAATATGGTAACCAGCTTTTAATAAATTAATATTCGCAAGGTCACCTTTTCCAGCAGGATTTAATTGAGCCCATTGGCTGTTAGTGTCCTTAGGTAAAAGGTCCGCTGGATTTTGGTTAGAATTATTAGAACTACAAGAAGGAGGTAAACCCATACCATTAGCCGAAGAACCTCCTACAGATGAGAAAACTTCATTTCCGGATTCTTGGGCGGGTTGAGGTCCAGATGATCCACCAGAGTTATTGTATGCTTTTTTGCGATCTTCGCTCATCATTTCGGGTCCATAATAACCCTTAGAGTTTAAATTATTATATAACATATAAAGTCCATATAATACGATTAGAGCGACTAATACACCGCCAACACCATAATCATTCCAGAGTTTTTTTAAAGAACTACTCATTATATAAAATTAAGGATAAAATATTTTTCAAATTATTAATTAATTAGTAAAATTAATAGTGTGATATTTGTCTAAAGTATTTTAATAATTATTATTCTTCTTCTAAACTTTCGGTATCCGAAATGTCTGAAGAACTATCTCTGCTTGCAAATTCATCAAATTCATTATCACTTTCATCAATGTCATCTAACATATATGTTTTCTTAATATTTTTCATTTCTAGATATGCTAAAATAGCATTTTTCTTTGCTTCTTTTGCTTTTTCTCTCGCTTTTTGATAAATTTCGTAAAATACTTGATTTGGTTTTTTAAGTTGCAATGTTTCTAAACTATTGTCTAAGGTAGATGATAAATCAACTTCTTTTAAAATAGTTGGATCTTCAACTTCTTCAATAACATCTTCTTCATGTGTTAACTCATTTACATCTTGTAAATTTGTGAAATCGATATCTGCTTCTTCTAAATCAAATAAATTTTCATTTTTAATATCTTTTTCTAAAGGTTTAGGTTTATCAAATGTTTCTTCTAAATCAATTGGACTAATATTTTCATTATTTTCATTATTTTTATAATTGTTTTCAAGTGATAATTCAACTTTATTTTTTGCTAAATGTTCAGCTGATTGATTTATTAAATTGTCTAAATCAAAAGTAATATTTTCTTCAACTTCTTCTTCAACTTCAACTTCTTGTTGTTGTTTCTGGGTCTTTTTAACAGGTCTTTTTATAAAACATTCATCTAAAAATGGATCAGGACTAACAACCATTGATTGCTTAAGTTCAATTTCAAGTTGAAAGTTACGTGATGTAAATTTAAGTCCTTGTATTTCTAAAATACATATAATAGGTTTATCATTTGTAATGCTTTCAGTAGAAAGTATCTGATTTTTTTCATCGTATATCTTAATATTTGGCTTCACATTAACTCTTAATAAGTAATATTTGCCTGATTTAAATATTTTAAAGGGAGATGTGAAAGCACCTTCAATGTCATCTTTTTCTAATTTAGTTTCAAACCACGATTCTCTTTTAGCAAAAATAAGTTCTTGACATCTAGCTTCTAAATTTTCAATCCAATTAATAAAAACGGTGTCATTATTATCAAACATTAAATCTGTGTATATTTTTTTACCACTCTTAATAAATCCTTGTTTTGTTAAACTTTTTGGTGTTTGTATAAATAT
>Ga0315273_10003952_pt1 | contig 17998 bp, 17 predicted proteins | sample YL17G02_0_MG_FD_205753 | JGI IMG/M metagenome (GOLD analysis project Ga0315273, IMG submission 205753) | Sediment microbial communities from Yellowstone Lake, YNP, Wyoming, USA - YL17G02_0 | ecosystem: Environmental > Aquatic > Freshwater > Lake > Sediment | place: USA: Wyoming | collected...
TAAAAATCAAATGCCAAATATCAAAGCCCCAATGTCAAATCAAATCAAAAGCTCATATGCTGTAACTCAAGGCTTTAGCCTTGATTGTAGTCAACCCTGAAAGGGTTGAGTTACAGGATTTTGAACTTTGACATTTATTTGGCATTTAAAGTGAAGGCCATAAATAAGTTGATGTTCCCACAGTGTCATTGCGAACGAAGTGAAGCAATCTCACGAGATTGCCACGTCGTCCCGCCAAAGCGGGACTCCTCGCAATGACTACTCTATTAAAACGTTTACTATAGAGCCAATTGCAAAAGTATTTTTTTGTGGTTCTACAAGCTCACCACGAACGGAAAAAGTCAATGATTTCAACCTAAGCCCGTTCACCCTGAGCTTGTCGAAGGGTAAATTACGGACTTTTGCAATTACCTCTATAGATTTTATTTTTCTTCTGTCATCTCATAGATTTCTCTGAGTAACACGGGCACAAAATCCTTCTCTCGGACCTTTCTGCCCACTTTTCCCTTTTTAAAAAGGACTCCCACTCCCTTTCCTCCGGCAATACCGACATCGGCCTCTTTCGCTTCGCCTGGTCCATTCACCACGCATCCCATAATAGCCACTGTGAGAGGGGTGGTAATTTTCTTAACGGCTCTTTCGACCTTTTCTACAAGACGGGTCAGATCGACCTCGCAACGACCACAGGTGGGACATGAAATAATCTCAATGCCTCGCTTGCGAATATTCAAGGCCCTCAATATTTCATAGCCAACGCGAACCTCATCCATTGGATCTCCGGTTAATGAAACCCGGAGCGTATCTCCCATCCCTTCGCTAAGCAGGAGTCCCATACCGATGGAGGATTTAACAATCGCCCCAGAGCCTTTTCCGGCTTCTGTCACACCCAGGTGAAGTGGATAATCCGATTTTTTTGAAAACAGGCGGTAGGCTCCCACGGTTCTCAAGACATCTGATGCCTTCAATGAGACTTTGATCAGATGAAAACCGAGGTCCTCCATCCATTCAATCGTCCGCAAAGCGCTTGAAACCATCGCCTCAGGAGTCGTCCCCCCAAACCGTTTTAAGAGGTCTTTCTCCAGAGAACCGGAATTCACTCCAATGCGGATCGGAATGAAACGATCTCTCGCCTCCGTAATGATAGGCTTCAGACGATCTCTTCCTCCAATGTTTCCGGGATTGATTCGGAGACCATCCGCTCCTGACTCCATGGCCCTCAGAGCCAGGCGTGGGTGGAAGTGGATATCTGCGATGATAGGAATTCGTATCTTTTTCTTTATCTCAGTAATCGCACGGGCTGCCTCTTCATCCACCACTGCCACCCGAATGATTTCACAGCCTGCTTCTTCAAGACGTCGAATCTGATGGACCGTCTTTTGGATATCCCTCGTATCGGTTTTGGTCATCGATTGGATAGAGATCGGGGCATCCCCTCCCACCTTAACAGGACCGATAGAAATCTGACGGGTTCTTTTACGTTTGATCATTTCATTCCTATTCCGCAATCCGCATTCTGCAATCCACAATTGAACTCACCCTTCAATCCTGGAACCCTTGACCCCTTCCGTCCTTCTGGAGGCCCTCCAACTCTCAACAATCACATATATGGTTGGTATGAAGACAAGCGTGAGAAAGGTCGAGACTGTAAGCCCACCAATCACAGCAATGGCCAGGGCAGCATTGGCCTCAGCGCCTTCTCCCAATCCTAAGGCCATTGGAATCAATCCAAAAACGGTGGTGAGGGAAGTCATTAAGATGGGTCTGAGGCGGATTCTTCCAGCCTGGATAACTGCTTCCTTCAACTCGATCCCCTCTTTCCGGAGCCGGTTGATACAATCAACCAGGATAATGGCATTGCTCACAACGATTCCGACCATCATGATGATCCCAATAAAGGAGACGACACTCAAGGTATTCCCAGTAAGGTAGAGGGCCCATATCACTCCGATGAAACCCAGTGGGACCGAAAACATGATCAGGAATGGGTGGAGAAGGGAGGCGAACTGTGAGGCCAGCACCATGTACACCAGCAGGATGGCCAGGCCAAGAGCAAAGAAGAGGGTTTGAAATGCCTCCCGCTGTTCAAGCCGTGACCCCTTGAGTTGAACGGAGAACTCCTCAGGGATTTTCAACTGGGAAATCTTATCCTCAATCTCGCTTCCAATCGAACCAAGGTCCCGTCCGCTCGTATTGGCCGTTACATGGACGATTCGTTGTTGATACTTACGTTCCAATTGATTGGGCGAGAAAGTTTGCTTAATGTCCACCACATTTTCCAGAGGTATGATCTTACCGCTCGAAACAGGGAGAGGTAGTCGTGCTAAATCCTCTGGACGCTTCCTGTCTTCCTCTCGAAGCCTGACTCTGACCTTATGCTCCCTCCCGGTCTTTGGATCAACATAGATGGCTGATTCGTCCCCCTCCACAGCCTGTCTCACCACCTCTGCTACCCGTGAGGTTGTCAATCCAAGAGCGGCGACACGATCCTTGCGGATCCGCACCTGATATTCTGGCAATCCCTCCTCACGGCCGATCTGAACATCAGTGACACCCCGCACTCCCCTCAGGATTCCATCCACCTCTTTGGCCAAGCGGCTTCCTGTGGCAATCTCGTATCCAAGGATCTCAACATCAATCGGTTCATCCGCTCCAAAAGTGATCACGCGGGTGACAACTCCACCCGGATAGACAGAAATGATCGTCCCTGGAATTTTACTCAACTTCTCTCTCAATGACCGGGTGATTGCCTCCGAGGATCGGTTCCTATCCGATTGATCGACCAGCATCATCGAGGCGGTCGCGGTATGAGAACCTGCAAACCTTCCACTAAAGACCACAGACCTTCCCTTTCCAGAACCCGCCCTTGCCCAGAGGGACTTCAACTCCGAAACCTGTTCGAAGATGATCCCTTCCACCTTTTCGACCACCTTAATGGTCTCTCCCAGAGAGGAGGCAACGGGAAGTCGCATCGACATTCTGATTTGACCTTCGTCCGAGGAAGGGAAGAAATCTGTTCCGATGAGAGGGATGAGAAAGAGGGTCCCTGCAAAAATACCAACCACCCCTGAAACCACAGCCTTCCGATGAGAGAGGGCCAGATGGAGGAGGCCCTGGTAATGTTGATCAATCCAAAGAAAGAAAGGTTGAGTTCTCTGAAAAATCTTTTGTGTCCATGAAGGCTGGGCCGATTTTTTTCTGGGTTTCAGGAATTTGGCCGTGAGGAGTGGCACAAGGGTCAGGGAATCAAAAAGAGAAGCGAGGAGGGAGAAGGCAACCGTATAGGCCATTTGAACAAACAATAACGCAGCAATCCCTTTTACAAAAGCAAGAGGGAGAAAGACGATAATGCTGGTGATCGTCGCTGCAATCACTGGTTTGCTGACTTCACTTGCGCCTTTGTAAGAAGCCTCTTCCGGAGATTCTCCCAGTTCAAGATGGCGGCTAATATTCTCCAATACGACGATGGCATCATCCACCAATCGACCGACTCCCAAGGCCAAGCCTCCCAGGGTCATAATGTTCAGCGTAAAATTACCAAAATGGAGCAGCACAAAGGTGGAGATGATCGAGATGGGAATGGAGTGCGCGATGATCAAGGTGCTCGTCCCGCTGCCGAGAAAGATAAGGATGATGGCAACGGCGAGAAGAGCGCCCATCATCGCCTCGTGCTGAAGGTTCTTAATCGATTTCCTAATAAAGGTCGATTGGTCTGAAACCACCTGGATGGAAACCCCTTTGGGAACTTCTTTTTGGATCTGCGGCAGGGCCTTCAAGACATTGTCCACGGTGGAAACGGTGTTGCCTCCGATCTGCTTCTGCACGCCGATGATGATCCCCCTCGCGCCATTGACGTGAACCTCGGTCTCGGCGTCCTCAAAACCGTCTTTGATCTTCCCGATATCCCTTAAACGGACCGGGACGCCGTTATGATGTTCAACGACGATCTCCTCTAAATCCTTTACGTCTGAAGACCGGCCGAGGGTCCGAACACCATATTCGATACGTTGTCCTTTAAGGCTCCCGCCGGGGAGATCCATGTGCCCTGTTTTTACGGCCTGGGCCACTTTGTCGATGGAGAGGTTCAGCCCTTCCAGCTTAGACCGGTTTAGTTCCGCCTGTATTTCACGGACCTGGCCGCCGAAGACATTGGCTGCAGCCACCCCTTTGAGACTTTCCAGCCTCGGAGCGATGAAGTCTTCGGCCAGTTCCCGAAGCCGGTATTCATCCATGGGTCCCGTGACGGCTAAGACAATAACTGAGATTTGAGAGGGATCGAACTTGAAGATGACCGGTTGCTTGGCCTCTTCCGGAAACTGATCTAGAATTTGACTGATGCTCTGTTGTATATCAGTTGAGGCAACATCAAGATTGGTTCCCCAGTAGAATTCAATGTTGAGGGTAGAAACCCCTTCTCTTGACCGGGAGGAAACATAGCGAACATTTTGAATGCGGCTCACCCTTTTTTCGATGGGCCTTGTAATGGTAATTTCAATATCCTCGGGGCTTGCTCCCGGATACTCTGTGGTCACGGCGATGATGGGATAGGAAATGTCTGGAAAGAGATCAATAGCAAGGTTTGAGAAGGCGATCACCCCAAGGAGAATGATCCCGATGGCGAACATGAACCTGGCCACAGGGTTCTTCAGAGAACCCCGGATGATGTCCATTAATTCTTAACCTCCCCCTTCAATCACCTTGACGGTGGAACGGTCCTTTATTGAGTGTTGCCCTTTCACAACAACCTTGTCTCCCTCCTTCAGACCTCTCAGAACCTCCACCATTTGATCCTGTTCATAACCTGTAGCAATGGGTCTCCGAAGAGCCTGATTTCCTTCGACCACAAAAACGGAGGGCTCCCCTCCGGTCTGAATCACTGCCTCTCGAGGGATGATCAATGTTTGCGGTTTTTCAGACAGGAGCACTTCAAGTTTTGCAAACATCCCAGGTTTCAGCAGTCGCTGTGAATTTGGAATATAGAACTCTACTTGAAGGGTTCGGGTGGAAAGCTCCAAGGCGGAATTGATCTGTGCAACCTTCCCTTCAAAGATTCTTTCCGGATAAGTCTCGGCTTGAATCTTCGCCTTCATCCCAGGTTTTAAAAGAGGGATATCTTTCTCCAGAACATTAGCGACGATCTTCACTCTTGCAGTATGGACGATGGTCACGATCGGAGTGGACGGGGATACGAGAGCCCCATTATCCACATACTTCCGCGCGATCTCTCCATGAAAGGGAGAGATGATCTGTGTGTTTTGAAGACGAATCTGCTCTTGAGCTAAAATGGCCTCCATCTCTTTCAACTTTGCCTGGCTTGCCATTCTGACCTCCTGACGAACTCCTTCCCTAACCAGTTTCAGGTTTTGCTGGCTGGCTGCCAGTTGAGCTTCAGTAACGGTGGATTCCATCTCTGCCACATCCGCCTCTTTTTTCGAAATAACCTGTCTCTTATAAAGGGCTTCAATTCTTTCTCGCTGGAGTCGGGCGTTTTCAAATCGGGATTGGGCCTGTTTGACCGCTTCCTCGGCCTGACGCAACTCTTCGGGTCTCGAACCCGCTTCCATCTCGGAAAGTTGGGCCTTTGCGTGGGCGACTTTGGCCTCGGCCTCCTTCACCCTCTGTAAAAAATCGATTTGGTCGATCTGGGCGATCACCTGCCCTTGCCGCACGGAGTCTCCCAGGTTGACGTTAATCCGCTCCAGATATCCAGATACTTTTGGAAAAAGATCGACCTGCATTAATGCGGCAATATCACCGGTGGTTTTCAAGGAGTAGGTAAGATCTTTGCGAACGACAGGGTGGATCCGTACAGGAACCTCAGCCCGAAAGGCGCGACCTTTTCCAGATTTCTTTTGCGTGGAACCCCATCCCTGATATAGCGCCAGGGCTACAAACGCAATCAAGACAGAAAGGAGAATCCACCTCCGGCGGCCTCTGCCCTTTTTCAAAGGAACGTTGAGATGCTCATCGGGATTCATGTCCCTTTCTCCCAGGAAGCTAAATAGTGGGCTTGTTCTTTGGTCAGTTGATCGATCTGGATACCCATCGAAAGAAGTTTGATCCGAGCGATCTCTTGATCAATCTCAAGAGGAACGGGATAGACTTTTTTCTCCAGGGTTCGATGATGCTTCACCAAATATTCAGTGGCGAGCGCCTGGTTGGCAAAACTCATATCCATGACACTGGAGGGATGGCCCTCTGCAGAGGCGAGATTGATCAATCTTCCTTCCCCCAATAGATAGACCCTTCGTCCCTGTTTGAGCTGAAACTCCTCCACATAATCACGGATTTTCCGTCGGGAGAGGGTCACTTCACGGAGCCCATCCAGGTCGAGCTCCACATTAAAATGGCCTGAATTGGCGATGATGGCTCCATCTTTCATCTTTAAGAAATGCTCCTTCCGGATCACGTTGACATTTCCAGAGACCGTGCAAAAAATATCTCCCACCCCGGCTGCCTCTCCGATGGGCATCACCCGATACCCATCCATGACTGCTTCTAAGGCTCTTAAAGGACTCACCTCGGTGACGATGACATTGGCCCCCATCCCTTTCGCTCTCATCGCCAGTCCCTTCCCGCACCACCCATAACCCGAGACGACAAAGGTCGCCCCGGCTATCAAACGATTGGTAGCACGGATGATCCCATCCATCGTTGACTGTCCCGTTCCATATCGATTATCAAAAAAGTGTTTGGTCTCGGCATCGTTGACAGCGATGATCGGAAAATTCAGTACCCCTGCCGCCTCCATGGAACGGAGCCGGATCACACCGGTCGTCGTCTCCTCGGTCCCGCCGATCACTCCTTTGATCATTTCCTCCCTTTTTGACGGAGAAAGGCCCTCTGCCCATTTTCGAACGGAAGGAGAAAGTTCCTTCCATTTTTTCAAAGCGATGAAATGGAGGGAGGAGACCAAATCCGCCCCATCATCCATGGTGAGATTGGGAAAGTGAGTCAGGGCCTTCTGGATGTGAGTATAATAGGTTTTACTATCCTCCCCTTTGATGGCAAAGACAGGAATATTCAGCTCCCTGACTAGGTAAGCTGCTACGTCATCCTGGGTGCTCAAGGGATTGGAGGCGCAAAGAGCCAACTTTGCTCCGCCCGCCAAAAGGATCCTCATCAGCACAGCCGTCTCTGTGGTCACATGAAGGCAGGCTGAAAGACGCACTCCCTTGAGGGGTTTCTCTTTTTCAAAACGGCTCCGGATCAATTTCGAAACAGGCATAGCCTTCTCCGCCCATTCCATCCGGAGTCGCCCCTTCTTGGCTAATGAAATATCTTTAATATCGTAGTCCATTTTTTCCTCCAAATTCGGAATGTGTCTGCCTGCCGGTCAGGCAGGGATTTCGCCCGCCTGCCAAAGCACTTGTGCGGCGGGCAGGGATTGCGGAGTTGATTTTATTTTGAAAGATTCCGCATTCTGCATTCCGCAATCTACATTTTAAAGTCCTGCGGCCTTTTTCAATTCCTCTGCTCGATGGGTATTCTCCCATGTCAATCCAGGTTCATTCCGACCGAAATGGCCATAGCAGGCCGTATTTTTATAGATCGGCTTGAGAAGATCGAGATACTTGATGATCGCCTTTGGCCTCATGTCAAAATGTTCACGAATGATCTTTGCAATCTTGTCAGGAGATATCTTTGAGGTTCTTGAGGTATCGATCATGACAGAGACAGGCTGTGCTTTTCCAATGGTGTAGGCCATTTGAACCTCGCATTTCTCTGCAAGCCCAGCCGCAACCACATTCTTAGCGATATGTCTCGCCATATAGGAAGCACTTCGATCCATCTTCGATGGGTCTTTCCCTGAAAAACAGCCTCCTCCATGACTGCCTACTCCCCCATAAGTGTCCACAATGATTTTTCTTCCCGTCAGACCACAATCGGCTTTCGGACCTCCCGTCACAAAGCGCCCTGTCGTATTGACATAATATTTGGTGTTCTTGTCGCGAAGCTTCTCAGGAATGACCTTGAAGATAACCTCTTCGATGATCCCTTCCTTGAGCCTCTCATAGGGAACGCTTTCTGAATGCTGAGCAGCAATGACGACCGAATCCACACGGGTGGGCTTCCCCTTGATATATTGGATCGTCACCTGAGATTTTCCATCGGGTCTTAGAAAATCGACGATTTTCTTCTTCCGCACCTCAGCCAATCGTCGTGTCAGCCGATGGGCAAAGATGATGGGCATGGGCATCAACTCCGGTGTCTCATTGCAGGCATAGCCGAACATCAACCCCTGATCCCCTGCTCCCATTTCATGATCTTCTGCCTCATCCACCCCTTGTTTGATGTCGGACGACTGCTCATCAATGGAGGTGATGACCGCACAGGTCTCCCAATCGAAACCCATTGCCGAGTCATTGTATCCAATCTCTTTGATCGTCTCACGGACAATGGACGGCATATGGACATAGCAGGAAGTGGTAATCTCTCCCGCAATAATCGCCATTCCTGTCGTCACCATCGTTTCACAGGCCACTCGAGCCCGAGTATCCTGAGCAATGATTGCATCCAGGATAGCATCCGAAATCTGATCGGCCACCTTATCAGGATGACCTTCGGTGACCGATTCTGAGGTGAATAAAAAGTCTGTCATTGCCATGGAATATTCCCTCCTTTTCTTACCGTTTTATGATTTGATCCCCCCTGGAAAACATTTAATAAAATCTCCTGGAAATCGTTCTGCCATCCAGTTTCGTACAAAACATTCAATCTCCGAGGTCGTTGGGAATTGGAACAATTGTTCGACTAATAACCGGGTTTCCTCAAATCTCGACATCCGGAGCACCTTCTTCACTTTGGGAATGGAGACAGGGTTCATGCTAAATTCATCCAAACCCAAGCCTAACAGGATCAACGCATACGTAGGCTCTGACGCCATCTCCCCGCAAATGGCAACTGGAATCCCGACTTGATGGGCAGACTGGACTACCCCTCGGATGATTCTCAGAACGGCCGGATGGAGGGGTTGATAGAGATAGGACACATGCTCATTGATCCGATCGACAGCCAGGGCGTACTGGATCAGGTCGTTCGTTCCGATGCTGAAGAAATCCACCTCTTTCGCTAAAATGTCAGCAATATCCGAGGCAGAAGGAATCTCGATCATGGCCCCGATCTGGATTCTCTGATCGAAGGGGATCTTTGCTTTGGCCAAGCCCTTTTTAACTTCTTCCAAAATGGCCTTCGCCTGTCGAATCTCTTCAATCCCCGAGATCATCGGAAAAAGGATCCTCAGTTTTCCATGGACACTGGCTCGCAAAATCCCTCTCAACTGGGTTTTAAAGATTTCAGGCTCCTTGAGGCTGAACCGGATCGCCCTCAGTCCCAAAGCCGGATTCAACTCATTGTTCTTCGAATAATCGGGAAGAAATTTATCACCACCGATGTCTAACGTGCGGATGGTAGCCGTTGCAGGGTAAATATTTTCCACCAGACGTCGGTAGATTTGGAAATGCTCTTCCTCCGTGGGGAGGTCTTTCCGATTGAGATAAAGGATTTCAGTGCGATAAAGCCCGATCCCTTCCGCGCCATGCAACTTGGCAGAAGAGATCTCCTCCACCATTTCAATATTGGCCTGGAGATGGACGCGAACTCCATCGCGGGTCTCTGCCGGCAGAGAGGCATACTTAAGAATCTCACGGTCGATCGATTTGGTCCGGCGTTTCCGTTCGAGAAAGGACTGAGAGACCTCCTCCGTGGGATTGATGACCACCTCTCCTGTCTCTCCATCGATGATCAAGGGGTCCCCTCCATTGATGAGGGAGGTCGCCACCTCAAGCCCTACCACGGCCGGGATACCGAGAGATCGGGAAAGGATGGCCGTATGCGAAACCTTCCCGCCAATATCCGTGATGAACCCTGCCACATGGTTCAGGTTCACCTGGAGGGTATCCGCTGGAGAGAGGTCATGGGCGACGACAATCACTTTCCCTTTAATCTTGGTGATATCGTCATGCTTCTTTCCCAAAAGGTTCCGAAAGATCCTCGCCGCCACATAATGAAGGTCGCTGCGCCGTTCCCTCAGATATTCGTCTTCGATGGCGTTAAAGGCCATGTCCAGTTTCTCCAAGGTGAGATCCAGAGCCCATTCCGCATTCACTTTTTTCTTCCGGATCGTATCCACCGTATCCTGAACAAGCATCTCATCATTCAGGATCATCACGTGAACATCCAGGATAAAAGAATGTTTACGCACTTCTGGATCCAAAATCTTTTCTTTAATCTCCGCTAACTGATCCTGTGATTCCGCAATCGCATTGTGGAACCGCTTGACTTCCCCCTCGACCTGTGGTGGATCGATTCGCTTCTGAGGAAGACGAACTTTGAATCGTTCAACCAAATAGGCTCTTCCAATGATGATCCCAGGAGAAGCCCCGATTCCTTGGATGAACTTATTGACCTGCTGTTGAACAGCCACTGCTATTCCTCACCAAATTTATTCTCAATCAATTCACCGAGGACCTTGATCGCTTGGACCGAATCTTTTCCTTCTGCCTTTAGCGTAATCTTCGAGCCCTTTGAAGCGGCTAACATCAGAATGCCCATGATTGATTTCCCATTGATCTCCAGACCATCCTTCTCGAGGGTAATCTCTGAGGCAAAGCGATTGGCCGTTTTAACCAAGAGGGCGGCTGCCCGTGCATGAAGCCCTAAGCGATTTCGAATCGTAAAGGTCTGAACTTCCATCCCGCCTTTTATGATTACTGCGCAAAGAGCCTAGCGCATAGCGCATAGCCATTTTTGCTTTTGGTTCTTAACTCTAAACTCATCACTCCGAACTCTGTACGGGCGATTCATGAATCGCCCCTACTTCTTTTTATCCACCCGTTTTTTAAGCACCTCGCTGGCCAGGTTGATATTTCTCTGACCATAATCGGTGATGAAAGCGGCCAGGGCTTCAAGATCCATATCGTTCTGATAGGTCGCCAATTTCAGCAGCATGGGAAGGTTGACTCCTGTGATCACTTCGATCTTCTTCTCCTCTAAGAAGGAAAGGCTGATATTGGAAGGGGTCCCTCCATACATATCCGTCAGAATCAGTATCCCTTGTCCAACATCCACTTTGCGGATGGCCGCGATGATCTTTTCCCTGATCTCCTCGGATCCTTCCTTCGGATCGATCGAAACAGGTTGAAACTGTTTTAACTCTTCCCCCACCACCAACTGAGCAGCACAGATCATCTCCTCAGCCAAGTGGCAATGTGTCACCACAACAACCCCCACCATCTCTTTCCTCATCCCTTCTCCGCATCGCGGTGTTGCACAGACAAAAACACTCCCCTTTCCGTCAATTCGTCCCGGAGCATCTCTGCCAATCGGTTAACGATGACGATGGACCGATGTCTCCCACCGGTACATCCCACAGCAATGGTCAAATGGGTCTTTCTCTCTCTTTCATAAAGGGGGAGAAGGAACCGAATGAATTCTTGAACGTGTTGCAAAAATTCTTTGGTCTCCTCCCACTGGAGAACATATTCCGCTACCTTTGAATGATCCCCTCTCAATCGTTTCAGCTCTTCAACAAAATAAGGATTGGGCAAAAAACGAACATCCATCAAGAGGTCCGTTTCAAAAGGAATCCCAAAACTATACCCAAAGGAAAGGAGGGCGACCGTCATCTGGCCTGAACTCCGCCCCTCCTGGGCATACTGTTGGATTTTTTCTTTCAGTTGATGAACATTTAATGGTGACGTATCAATCACCATATTGGCCATATCCCGTAGGCCCTGAAGTCGTTCCCGTTCTGAACGAAGCCCCTCCCGGATGGATCCGCCCACCGCCAAAGGGTGCTGACGACGGGTTTCACTGAAACGCCTCATCAGAATGGGGTCGGAAGACTCCAAAAAGAGGATCTCGATTGGATAACCTTCCCTCTTCAAATCCTGGATGATCCTTCTCGAATCCTCTAAAAAATCCTTTTCCCCTTCTGCCTGTCCTGCCTGCCCCGTACTATGAAGGTTCGGGGTCTCATGGGGGCTAGGATAGGCAGCTTCTCCCCGAATGTCCTCCACCACTGCCACCTTGGAGATCTTTCCACCTGATTGTTCACAGAGTTCTATGAATTTAGGTAAAAGGAGGATGGGAAGGTTATCGACACAGTAAAAACCAATATCTTCTAAGGCTTTTATGGCCGTTGTTTTGCCCGACCCGGAGAGACCACTGATCAGAATCACCCGTATGTTCTTCACTCCACTTCGCCCTCAACCTCAAATTTGTCCCCCTCTTTTTCTTCCATCTTGCGAAGGAGTTTTTTCTCAAACTCCAAGGCTGAATCGTATCCCATCACTTTCAGAAGGTGATTGCGGACAGCCACTTCGATGATGGTCGTCAAATTCCGAGCGGGCGTGACGGGGATTCTCAACATCGGAAGCTCAACGTCCAGGATAGAAAATTTTTCCTCCTCAAACCCCAAACGGTCGTACTCCCGGTGGGTATCCCACTCCATCAGCTCCAGGACGAGCTCGATCTTCTTCTTCTCGCGAATGGCCTCCACCCCAAAAAGGCTCCGAATGTTGATGATCCCCAATCCTCGAATCTCCATGTGATGTTGGATGACTTCAAAACCGCTTCCAATCACCGAAGAGAGAGATCGCTTCTGAATATGAACCATATCGTCCGCCACCAGTCGGTGCCCCCGAAGAATCAGATCCAAGGCGCATTCACTCTTCCCGATCCCACTTTTGCCCAGGATGAGGAGGCCCACCCCATAGACATCCATGAGTACACCGTGGAGGCTGCTCGTAGAGGCGAGTTTCTCTTCTAAGAATTTGGTGGCCCGCTCAATGAAATCGAAAGAACGGAGATTGGTCCGAAATACAGGAATCTCCTTCTCATCGGCTTCCCGGAGGAGGAGCTCAGGGATTTCCAGGCCTCGCGTGATGACCAAACAGGACAACGGCAGGTTACAGATCTGATGGATCACCTTCTCCTTCATCTCTGGAGTCAGCGTTTTAAAGTAGGCGATTTCTGTATTGCCGATGATCTGAAGGCGTTCTGGATCGATAAATTGGATAAAACCCGTCAAGGCCAATCCCATCTTTTGCACTTGCGAATGGGTAATCTTCTTCTTGAGCCCATTTCGCCCGGCCATCAGGGTCAGTTCCAAATGGTATCCTCGATTCTGCTCCAATTCTTGTACGACGAGGCTGTTCATCGATTAATACTTCTCATCCTCTTCGGAGATGATCTGAAAAAGCTCCTTCTGGGAATGAACCTCCATCAATCTCTTTTTGAGGGAAGGTTCTTTGAGCAGGGTGACAATACGACTCAAAAGCTTTAGATTATCCACAGCCGAATTCTCTGGGGCTATAACTAAAAAGAAGAGATGGCTGGGTTTTCGATCGATGGAATCAAAATCCACGCCCCTGAGAGAACGACCCAAAGAGATGAAAAATTTTTTTAACTTTTTCAATCGACCATGGGGGATGGCAATCCCTTCTCCAATTCCCGTCGAACCCAGTTTTTCCCGATCGAGGAGCACTTGGAGCAACTCTTCGACAGAGGGGACCTGGCAGGGCTTCACCAAGACGCTTGACAGTTCCTTCAGAATGGATGACTTGTCCGTTCCCTGCAGGTCGGGGATCACCCACTCCTCACTCAGATAATCCATGATCTTCATCAATCCCTCTCGAGCGCCTCCCTATCTGGGATGAGGTTCCACCCATTCGTAACCCCCGTCTTTAGACTGATAGACGACGTTCATCTGCCCAGAATCCGAATTGATAAATACTAAAAAACCCTTTTTCGAAAGAGTCAACTGGGAGAGCGCCTCCTCAAGAGACATGAGTTTGGCAATGGTGCGTCTCCTCTGGATGAGAGAGGGGATATCTCCTTCTTCTTTCCCTTCTCTGGCCTTTCCACTCCGTTGGAGAGAGGCCTTTGAAGAAGAGGGGGTAGCCCTCTTTCGTCTTACCTTCTCCCTCCGTTCACGAATCTGCCTCTCCATCTTGTCCACCATCTGATCGATGGCGGCATAGAGATCGTTATCCCTTCCCTGACTGTTGAAAGTCCCTCCACTCCCGACAATCGTGATTTCTGCAATATGCCGGAATTTTTCTACCGCCAGAACGACGTGGACCTCCCTTGGGTTCTCAATATATTTTTGAAGCTTTTGCACCTTCTCCTTCACATAGGCCTTGACTCCTTCGTCGGTCTCCATATGTCGAAATGTCACGGCAACCTGCATGGGTCAGCTCCTTATCTTCGTCAAAGTTCATCGGATTTACCCCGTTAGAAATAATGCCCCTCTGCTCCCTCCGGGCCAGAGGCTGCAGCGGGGTTAGATTTTAGAATAATTCCGGGTTCCACCCCGTAGGGCGGGGTTTATCCCGCTTAGAGATAAATCTCTAACGGGATTTAATGCCCCGCTCGGTTTCGAGTCCCGCTATAGCGGGACTGGAATTTCTAACGGGGTTTACGGCAAACGAGTATATGCAAACGATTCTATGAGTATTAAACGATCTTCCTCCGTTCATTGGAGGAAAGGATTTTCATCATCTCCCGATATTTTGAAACGGTTCTCCGAGCAATATGGATATGCATCCTCTGGAGAATCTGAACCAATTTCTCATCGCTGTAAGGTTTCTTCGGATCTTCTTTAGCGATGATCTCCCGAACCAGACTCTTGACACTTTCCGAAGCCATCGTCTCCCCTTGCGTGGAGGTGATCCCCGCATTGAAGAAGTATTTTAATTCATAAATTCCTTGGGGGGTATGGACATATTTGTTGTGGGTAACCCGGCTAATGGTGGATTCGTGCATCTGGATATCCTCTGCCACATCCCGCAGCACAAGGGGTTTGAGAGACTGAATCCCTTTATCTAAAAATTCCCTTTGAAATTTCACGATGCTTTTCGTCACCTTGTAAATCGTCCTTTGTCGCTGGTGAATGCTACGAATCAGCCAGAGAGCGGATCGGAGTTTTTCCTGAATATATTTTCGGTCTCCCTCCATAGCAAGACGACTGCCGTTAAGGATATTTCGGTAAAGAGAATTGATCTTGAGTCTCGGGACCCCGTCATCGTTCAGAGAGATGACATAATCTCCTTCCAACTTGTAAACATAGACATCAGGGATGATCCCTTGGATCACCTCTCCTCCAAAGGCCTTTCCAGGTTTTGGATCCAATTTGGAAATGAGAGAGGCAGCGCGATTCACTCGATCCAGAGACACCCCTATCCGCTTGGCAATCGCCGGATAATTTCGATTTTTCAATAGAGAGAGATGCTCGGAAACGATTTTTTCTGCGAGGGAATCTCGAGGACTCATCTGCTCCAGTTGGGCAAGAAGACATTCTTTCAAATCTCTTGCCGCCACTCCTGCTGGATCGAATTGTTGAATTTTCCGGAGGACTCTCTCCACCATCTCCATTGGAAGATTGGTTTCTGAACAGACATCTTCCAGGGAGATCTTCAGATATCCATCTTCATCCAGATTTCCAATAATCCACGTCCCGACTTCGTGCTCTTCCTCTGTGAAATGTGAAAGTTGAAGTTGCCAATGAAGATGATCGGTAAGGGTCGTTCTCTTCGTGAGGAAATTTTCAAACGAGGGTCTTTCATCCCCATCCGGAGAGCTCTGCCTTTGAAATGGGATGAGGTTAGAATTTTCTAAATAGTTCTCCCAATCGAACTCGTCTGCCCCTTCCCCGTTTCCTTTTACCTCTGGGGTATGCTCGGGTTCTGCCGAAGTTTCTCTTTCCTCCTGTTCGGTCACAGGGGGTTCACCCTCTGCAAGCTCCCTCTCCTCCTCCTCCTCTTCCAGGAGTGGGTTCTCCTTCATTTCCTGGCTGATCATGTCCACCAGTTCAAGGCGTGTTAATTGGAGAAGCCGGATCGCCTGCTGAAGCTGCGGAGTGATCACCAACTGTTGAACGAGTTTAGGTGCCAGTCTGAGCTCTAAGACCATCTCACTCCCATAATCTCCCTTGCGCAGAGGGACTTACTTCCTTTTTCTCATCCTCTTTGCTACGGCGTCTTCCCCCTAACTCAAACCCATCTCCCAAATAGATCTTTCTCGCCTTCTGGCTTTGAGCAATCTTTTCGGGAGCTCCTTCTTCCAGGATTCGCCCTTCATTGAGGATATACGCCCGGTCACAAACTCCCAATGTTTCTCGGACATTATGATCTGTTATTATAATTCCGATCCCCTTTGATTTCAATTGGCGGATAATGGTCTGGATATCTATTACGGCAATGGGGTCAATCCCTGAAAAAGGTTCATCCAAAAGGATGAAAGAAGGTGAGAGCACCAAGGCCCGTGTAATTTCCACCCGCCTGCGCTCTCCTCCCGAGAGGATATAGGCCTTCTGCTTTCGTAGCGAGGTGAGTCCCAACTCGTTCAAGAGTTTCTCCAGCCGATCTTTTCTCTCCTCTGTGGAGAGAGGGAGGGTCTCCAAAATCGCCATCAGATTCTCTTCGGTCGTCAGCTTTCTAAACACCGAGGGCTCCTGAGGAAGGTACCCAATCCCTTTTCTCGCTCGTAAATACATGGGGAGGGAAGTAATCTCCTCATCGTTGAGATAGATCTTCCCGCCGTTGGGTTGATACAGTCCGAGGATCATATAAAAGATGGTGGTCTTTCCTGCACCATTGGGTCCCAACAACCCTACTACTTCTCCCCCTTGGATCTCAATACTTACCGAATCCACCACCTTCTTATGACGAAATGACTTTATTAAATTTTCACATAAAAGATGCGACATGTTATTCCTTTGGCTGATGGCAGATGGCTGATGGCAGATGGCTATTTGAAAAAATCAAAATCATTAACTATTTGTTTTCAACCATCAGCTATTTGCTATTAGCTATTTCTTTTTTCCTTCTTTTGGTTTTTTCTCTTCGCCTTCCTCTTTCGGCGGCGGCGTAATGCTCGTGCTGACCCGACTCCCTTTTCCCCCCTCTACAACGCTTCTTTCCTCATCCACGTAGAAGGTGATCCGCTCCCCTCTGATCACATTGGCCCCTTCACGAACCACTGCCTCTCCATCCAAAACCATTTTATTCTTATCCTGATCAAACGTAGCTTTTTGGCCAGAAGCCCTCCGTTCCAATTGCACGACCTTGACATTCCCGACGGCAACAATCTCCTTTACCTTTTTCGTATTTTGATCGTAAGTGATGGTCAGTGTGTTGGCATAGAGAGTCGTATCTTCTTGTTTGGCGACCACATTCCCTTTAAAGGTGACCCTGTTCGTTTTCTGGTCCGCCTCAACGGTATCCGAGGTGATATCGATAGGAGCACGGCTGGCAGTAAATCCAAAACTCCCACCGGTCTTGAGGGCTCTCTCCTCTCCTTTTCCGCTCCCCTTCTTTTCCTGGGCTTCCCCAGAAATGAAAAAGAGAAAAAGGGAGAACAGAATGATGAGAAGGCCGATTCCCTTGTTTTGGTTCATACCTTTTTTCTCCCTCTCAATTGAGTCTTCACCTGGCTGAGAATTTTAAAGGTCTTGGCTTCCATATCGACCAGCATTCCTTTGCCTGTCAGTCGGATCTGTTCCCCTTCGATCTCCACGGGATCGGAGGTGCTCACAATCTTTCCCGAATGGCGATAGGAAACGGAATGGGTCTTTAGCTGATATCCATCGCTCGAGGTGAGCACCACATCGCCCTCCAACTCCACATTTTTCGAGTCCTGGTAAACCTTCCCCTGCTTCCCAGTTAAAAAGATGGTCCGTCCCTCTTTCGCATAAAAAGTTACCTTCACGTCCTCCAAGACCATCGTATTCTGATCTTGGTATCGGTGAACAGATTTCGCCTCCAACTCCCAAGTCTTTTCACCGTGTTTATCCTCCACAAATCGAATCTTTTCCAGTCGCATATCTGCGCCCCCGGTGGAAACCTTAGGAAGCTTCTCGACGGCTTCCGAAGCTTTTCTCTCCCGGAAGTTCGCCCAAAGACTGACCAGAGCGATCCCACCAATCAACACAATCGATAACAAAATAGCAATCTTGGTCTTCTTCATCATCTCAGTATAATTTGTTGTCTATAAATTC
>Ga0315273_10003955_pt1 | contig 17994 bp, 12 predicted proteins | sample YL17G02_0_MG_FD_205753 | JGI IMG/M metagenome (GOLD analysis project Ga0315273, IMG submission 205753) | Sediment microbial communities from Yellowstone Lake, YNP, Wyoming, USA - YL17G02_0 | ecosystem: Environmental > Aquatic > Freshwater > Lake > Sediment | place: USA: Wyoming | collected...
AGAGTTCCTCCGAGATGCGGGTCGAGGCCGGTGATGTTAATGCCTTGTTGGTCGTACACAAACCGACCGTGCCACACGGTATCCGCGAGCGCAGAACCAAGAGTATTGCTACCGCAGTCATCCCAATAGAAATTGACTGCGGCTGTTGAACCGGCCTTAAGCGTGTCGGTCGTGACGTTAAAGTTTAGCTTCAGGATTTGTCCTAACTGCGATAAACAGGAAGGATGTGCGCCGCCATTGTTGAGATCAGCCACGGCCGTCACTTCAACCAGGCGCGTGGCGCACGGGCTGCACGGGAGGGGCGCGTAGCTGAACGACTCCCAATTGCAGGGAACCAAGTCATTGCCAATCGTGGCGTTGACAAAATTCAGCCGTGTAGCGTCATAGGCGAAAAGGAACTTGTACGAGCCGAATACTTCGCTGCCGCTTGTAAGATTGATCGCCACGGTCACGGGATCGCCGATTCTAACATCGCTAACATTTTGCGCAGCAATGTCGAAAGGTGTCATGGGGCTGTTTGCGTACAGAGACGCAGCCAGCAGCGTGATCGCCAGAACCGTCATGCAGATCAATTTCAAGCCATTGCTCATTACGTATCTCTCCGTCTCGTAAACGGGTAAGTCCCGAATGAAGTTTTGCCCGCTGACAATATAATGTATCGGTCTATAATGTAAAGTGGTTTCTTCCTGGTGTGCAGAGATTGGGCACTGATCGCCAGCTCTGTTTCGGTGGCGCAAGTGTTTCATTAACAACATGATACGCTGTTGTCATAAAATTATCGTTGAGAACTCGAAGAAGATGTTGAGACTGAGGCAACTCAGACAGCGCCTGTACGGGCAGCGGCTAAGCAAACACTTTTTCCACAATCGCGGGTAGCTCCCGCCAGTCGGCGATCACATAATCCGGGATAATGCCGTCGGTTTCGGAAGCCCAACAGCCTGTGTAAAGCACTGCCGTCATGCCAAGTCTTTTGGCGCCAAGCACATCATGTGCCGGAAGATCACCGCAGTGAATGGCATTGGCCGGTTCTGCGCCAACTTGGTTCAGCGCCGTCATAAACGCATGTTCGTGTGGTTTGGCACGTCCCGATTCATTGGAGAAAGAAAACGCGCTGAAGTATTGCAGCAGGCCGTGATGCTCGAGATGCCTCCGCAGCACGCTGCCCGGAGTGTAACCGGTGTCAGAAACAATACCAAGCGGGTAGGTTTTGCTGAGCAGCGCCAGCGTTTCCGCAACATTGGGTGTTGGCACCGGGCCGAGCATCAGACCCAATTCGCCGAATTCATGCGCCAATGGCTTGAGCTGAGTGGTGGCCAATTTGATGCCGTAATGGTTTAGCACGAATTCAAGTCGTTCCTCCAGAGTTGGCGTCCGTTGTTCACCGTGATAGATGGCATGGAACCAAGGTTTCGCGGTCGCAAATCCGGCGTCAAGATTCTCGGGTGGTTTGAAGCCGATTGCGATCAGGTATTTGTGCATCATCTTCTTACGAGCGGTCATCGTCTCCCGCTCGCGGGTATCATCAACTAACGTCTGCCAGTAGTCAAAGGTTATCGCGCGTTTCATCAAGTTGTCTTTCTCGGTCCGTTCCTTACTCCTGCAATATACGATTTCCTCTTGCTCGTGCAACCGAGTACTGTGTCTGCGCGAGTTCACTGAGTCAGTTACTCCTTGCTTCAAGTCGAACTGCCGGCATATTGGCAGTATGCGTCGCGTGTTAATTACCATCCCTGCCTATAACGCTACCGGTACTCTGCGTGAAATGATTGCGCAGATCCGACGCCGACACCAGACTCTTGACATCCTTGTTGTCGATGATGGCTCGACGGACGATTCCGGAAGAGTGGCGCTGTCGGCAGGCGCGGAAGTCCTCACCCAATCAGAAAATCGCGGCAAGGGAGAGGCGCTCAAGGCTGGCTTCGCCTATGCAATTGCGCATAACTACGATGCGGTCATCACGCTTGATGCCGATCTTCAACACGATCCGGCCGAAATCCAATGCTTTCTAAATGCTTACTCGGATGATCGAACGATTCTGGTTGGCATACGGCGACGCGACAAGACGATGCCATTTGCACGCAAGGTGTCGAACTCGCTGACGTCGTTCGTGTCGTCAGTCTTCTGTGGCGTTCGCATCCTCGACAGTCAGTCCGGTTATCGTCTGATACCGACCGCCATTCTAAAGAACATCACGTTGTCATCCTCCCGCTTTGACTTGGAACCGGAGTTGCTAATCAAAGCCGCGCGCGCGGGATATGATGTCAAGTCGGTAGAAATCAGCACGATCTATCACACCGGGCGCAGTTGGATCAATCCGCCCATCGACACGATTAGATTCTTGATAATGCTGGTGAAATCACTATTTTGGTGACCCATGTTGGCGCTTCTTACTAACGACGACGGATTTCAAGCCGAAGGATTGTTGCGGTTGCGGAAAGAGATTGCCAAAGTGTGCGACGTGATGGTCGTGGCACCGGTTGCGGATCAGTCGGCGGCGGGACATTCGCTGACGCTGCAGCGCCCCTTGCGGCTGAACGAAATCAGCGAAGGTTACTACAGTGTTGATGGCACGCCTACGGACGCCGTGATGGTCGCCGTGCACGGTATCCTCAACAACAAACTTCCCGACATTCTGATCTCCGGTATCAACCGTGGACCGAATATGGGGGATGATGTCACCTACTCCGGCACGGTTTCGGCAGCATTTGAGGGAGCGATTTTGGGGATCCCTTCGGTTGCGGTTTCCTCAGTGCCGTTCGATGATATCGATTATGCTGCGATGGCGCGGTTTACCCGCAAGCTGGCTAAGAAAGTACTGGAAAACAATCTGCCGGAATCCACCCTGTTGAATGTCAATATTCCCAATCCGACCAACGGCAAGTATCCCGGTGTCAGGATCACTCGGCTGGGCAAGCGAGTCTACCGTGACATCATTGTTGAGAAGATTGATCCGCGCGGGAGAAAGTATTATTGGATTGCCGGCGAACCGGATTGGCATCATTTCGAGCAATCGGATTTTTCCGCTACGAGCGAAGGATTCATTTCGATTACGCCGCTCAAGATGGACATGACTGATTATGAGTTGATGCAGCATTTGGAGAAGTGGAAGTTGTAGGGTGCAGGCCTGAGTGAGGAAAGTCAGGTGGTGAGTGTCAAACGGGATCACAAACCGTCATTGCGAGGAATCCGGCAGTTGCCGGACTCCTCGCAATGACGAACCGCAGGGAGAGATCGAAAGTGATGTGGAGAATCGAGTTGGAAGATACCGGAATACTTCGAGCACCGCAGAAACATCCATCAAATCTACCCATATGTAACGCAATAATTTACTTGCGAATGGTTTTGGCGGCTTTTATCTTCGGTCAATTTTTCGGGGGCTAACGTAAGCCTTCGTCCGGACGTTGAAATTAAAGAGAGAAAATGAATTGATGGTTATATACATCGCTCGGAAGACGGGTGATAGAAAGGTGACCAAGTGAGTCTAAGCCCAACATTCTTTATCGGCTTTGTCTACGCTATCTCGGCAATCTCACTTCTGTTCGCTCTATACCTTGCCAGGAAGGTTCTCAAGAGTGACACCGGGACCGCCCAGATGCGCGAAGTGTCGGACGCGATCAAGGAAGGCGCCGGCGCGTTTGTCCGCAAGCAGTACACGACGATCGGCTATCTGGCGGTTGGCGCGGCCATCCTGATTTTCGTTCTGTATCAATTTGGTCTCAAAGATTCTAATGCCATGAAAGTTACGATCGCGTTTGTGATCGGCGCGGCGGCATCTTCAATCGCCGGTATCATCGGCATGTATATCTCAGTGCGGTCGAACATCCGGACAGCTTCGGCGGTAAGGACCAGTCTAAACGGCGGCTTGCAGATGGCGTTACGTGGTGGCGCCGTATCCGGTATCACCGTGGTCGCCATGAGCCTGCTTGGCGTCGGTGGCTTGTTTGCTATCTACGGCGGCCTGGCTAGCGCCGGAGCGGCAGAAGCAACGACAGTGCCATTACAGATCATCGGCTTCGGTTTTGGCGCCAGTTTTGTAGCGCTGTTCGCTCAGCTTGGCGGCGGTATCTTCACCAAAGCTGCGGATGTCGGCGCCGATCTGATCGGCAAAGTTGAATCCGGTCTTCCCGAAGATGATCCTCGTAACCCTGCCGTGATTTCCGACCTCGTCGGTGACAACGTCGGTGACTGCGCCGGTCGTGGCGCTGATCTGTTCGAGTCGATCTCGGCAGAGAATATCGGCGCAATGATTCTCGGGATGGCTCTTTGGCCGCTGTTCGGTCTGTACGGTATCTTGTTCCCGCTGGTCGCGCGTGCTTTCGGTCTTATCGCGACGATTGTTGGCGTGATGGTCGTCAAGATCAAAGAAGACGAAGACCCGATGAAGGGACTCAATCGCGGATATTTCGTTACCACCGTTCTCGCAATGATCGGTTTCTATATTTCGGTTTACTTCCTGCTGGGCAACAACATCTGGTTCTTCTTTGCCGGTGTCGTCGGTCTGATCACCGCGCTGGCGTTTGTGTTCGTTACGCAGTACTACACCGAGTATCGCTATCGTCCGGTTAAAAGCATTGCTGAGGCATCGAAAACCGGCGCGGCAACCAATATCATCATGGGTTACTCGGTCAGTATGGAATGCGTCGGTATTCCGGTGCTCCTGATCTGTGCGGCGCTGATGGCTTCATACCAATGTGGCGTGCATGCACTGGCGGCGATGCCGGGTCTGCAAATTGCCGCGCACAATGCCGGTTTCTACGGTACGGCGGTGGCGACGATGGGTATGCTGGCTCCCTGCGCGTACATTTTGGCGATGGATACATTCGGCCCGATCACTGATAATGCCGGTGGCATTATCGAAATGTCGGGTCAGCCGAAAGAAGTTCGTGTCCGCACGGACAGGCTTGACTCGGTAGGCAATACCACCAAAGCCCTTACCAAAGGATATGCAATCGGTAGCGCGGCTTTGTCGGCGTTCCTGCTGTTCCGCGCCTATATAGATGAAGTTGAGAAGTATATGGTGAAACGCGGCATTACCGGCGTCATTAGAGTTGATCTCAGTGATGTCGCGACGTTTGTAGGCGCGCTGTTGGGTGCAGCGCTGGTCTTTGTGTTCGCTTCCCTCGCGATCCGGGCGGTCGGACGTGCGGCATATTATGTTATCAATGAAGTCCGTCGTCAGTTCAAGGAATTCCCCGGCATTATGAAGGGGACGCAGAAACCGCTCTATGGTCGCTGTGTCGAAATCGTTACGGCGGGCGCGCTTAAAGAGATGATACTTCCGGGTCTGCTGGCGGTATTGACGCCGGTCGCGGTCGGCGTGTTGTTCCGCATGTTCAGTCCCACTGGATCACTGGCGGCGGTACAGACCGTGGCGGCAATGCTTATGGTCGGCACCATCACCGGTATTCTCGTCGCTACAATGATGAACAACGGTGGTGGCGCTTGGGACAACGCCAAGAAATTTATCGAAACCGGCCAGTTTGGCGGTAAAGGTTCCGATACGCACAAAGCGGCTGTCGTTGGCGACACTGTGGGCGATCCGCTGAAGGACACTGCCGGACCTTCGATTCACGTGCTGATCAAATTACTGAGCACAGTCTCGCTGCTGGCAGCGCCGTTCTTCCTGTAGAAATCTGCTGATATTTGATGATCCCGTAGGGGTTGAAGAAATTCAACCCCTTCTTTATTTTGGACGCCGGATATTCCCGGCCCTCCCCGGAAGTGGTCGCTGAAAAAGCCCAGGCCGCGTCATTGCGAGGAGTCCAGCAATCGCGGGACGACGAAGCAATCTCGATATCGAGCAAAGCATAACCGGCCGATCAGACGATCGGCCGCTGTCATCTCTTTACGAGATAACTAACTCTAACAAGGTGAAGGGTGCCCCACCGCTTGCGGTGGGTTTGACATGACACAACGCAGCGTCCTTAATGCGTAAGGGTCGCCCATGCGGCGACCCTCATAAACATTGAGGCAAACGACAGATGCGAAGGCGCGCCCCGTGCGCCGCTAATTGATTCAGCGAGATAACCAACTCTAACAGGGCGCTTCGCCCCCGCTGAAGATGTAGCTGATCAGGCGTACGACGTCGGAAATGTCAATCGTGCCGCTGCAGTCGGCATCCCCCGCCGCCACGGGAGACGGCTCAGCCCCACCTGAGAAAATGTAACTAAGGAGATAAACCACGTCTGACACATCAACAAAACCGTCATGGTCGGCATCACCGTGGACATACGGTGCAGCAAAGGAAACATGCAGCGCCGTCCAGGCGTTGACAATGCCCCAACCATAAGAGTTGTCGGGATTCGATGCTCTACTGGCGGTCGTCATCATGGCCTGACGAACCTGCATGTTTGTCCAGTCCGGATGCGCGCCCCAGATGATCGCCGCTGCTCCGGCCGTCAAAGGGCATGAAAACGAGGTACCGCTGCCGTAACCGTAAGCGCCATCGCCGCTTGATGAGGCGATATAATCCGATGAACCGAGAGCACAGACTTCCGGTTTCATTCGGCCATCGGCGGTCGGGCCCTTGGATGAAAAAGAGGAAAGCAGGCCCGAGGAAGTGACAGCGCCGACGGAGATGATGCTGTCGGCATCAGCGGGCGCGCCCAAGGTCTTTGCTGCGGGGCCACCATTACCAATTGAGTTGCAGACCAAAATGCCATAACGTGCAGCCTGCAGTGCGGCGAGAGTGCTGACACAAGTCTGACCGTTGTAATCTAAAGTATCATACCAGTCGGTGTAGCCGAGCGAAGAGGAAATAATGTCGGTGCCGATGGAGTCAACGAACTGCACCGCCGCCACCCAGTTGTCTTCCTCAATCTGAGTCTCCGAGCGAATATCCTCCGTCTTGCAAAGTATAAACGAAGCTTTGTAGGCCGGGCCATAGTGGATTCCCGGATTCTCGCCGCCGCAAGTTGACCAGGTAGAAGTTCCATGACTCCAAGCGCCGGCATCGTCATTCCCGTCATTGTCGACGACGGTATCATGAAAGACGAAATCGTACTTCGCCAACAAACGGCCCTGATTGCGAATTTGCGTGAAAGAATTGTGCGACGTCCGGAAGCCGGAATCAAACATGGAGATGATTACGCCTTGACCGGCATAATTCGAATCATGGCACTGTGGAACGGCGATCTGAGTGAGTTGTGCCGCGGAATTACCATAAGAGAGTCCTTTGGATTCGAGCCCTGATTTCTCCTGTTGAATGATCGACTTACCATCCACAGGGGAGTCATTGCTTCTCTTGTAAACCGCGACCGGCTGAATCCTCTCGACGAACGGAAACTTGCCGATCAGATCGAGCGCCGCTTGGTCAACTTCAAACGATGCGGCATTGAGCCATTTCGATGCCCAGCGGAGTTTGGCGCCGGCCTTCACCACCAGATCAACATAACGCTGATTCACCGGCAGATCAGCAAACTCGATTGCGTTGATGCCATGCTTGGCGCGACGCGCCAAGGCTCGCGGAGTGAGAGTCTCTCTGGCGACCAGAGTCGCCGACTCGAATTGTCCTTTAGTATAGACGCCCTTGTCCGTAAAGAAAACCCAGACTTTGGCTTTGCCATTCTCTTGGTGTTTCTCGATGTAGTGGGCGGCGTTTGACGAAAACGCGATTGGTTGCTTTGGTCTCACCAGGTCCGGATGCTGTACTGTCGGTTGGTTCTTGGCAGTTCCCGCAGCAGACACCAGCAGGATGGTCAAAGCGGCCCAACGGATCGATCGTGTCATTATTCACCTCTTGACAGGTACTAGTTGCAGTAACTTCTACTGAGTCAATATATTACAATCATCGTCGTTGTCAACAGCTATCTTGCCGAGCCACGCTTCCATGTCGAGCATTCCTGCGGCGCCTTTAAGGTTATCGTCACTACTGCTCGTCTCCCTCTGCGCAGGCGATCTCAATAAGTACGCCGCCGGGTCCTCAAGTGTGGGGCATTTCCCATAGTGTAACGGCAGACGATCACACTTTCGTTCTCGCGCAACGGTATGACGGGCGTTGTGGGACGAGTAAGTATCTGTGGATCAGTCGCTTGGCTTTTCGGTGCGAATTCGGCAGGAGGATTGCGGAAGCATACGACGAAATGATTGGTGACGGAGTGTGACTATGAAAATTAAGCTGCTTAACAACAGCGGTATCTCGATGTTAGAAATGATGATTGTGGTGGTCGTGATAGGGCTACTGGCCGCGATATCATTGCCGAATTTTGGGGGCGCGATAAAAAAGATGAAATTCGACAACGAAGGGCGCGACATTGTCAGCGCACTCAGGTACGCTCGCAGCGCTGCCATTACGCTTCAACGGCCGATTGGGGTCTATTTCGATACCTATGACAATGAAAAGAAGGCTCAGGTCTTTTTGGATCGTGTCAACGTTGGCGGCAATGCTTTTGAGTTGGGTGACTCACTGCTTCGTTCATACGGTCTGGAGGCCAGCGTCAGCTATTTTGGTGCGACATTTGCCGGGCAAACTGTTGTCTTTCAACCGGATGGCACCGCATCGGCTGGCGGTTACATCGTTGCTCATGCGAGCACGGAAGCCGGCCCGCGGTCGTTCACAATCGGAGTGACGGCAGGCAGTGGACGCGTGCGCCTGGACTACTACAACTAATATTGAAACAGTGCGCCACTTCTGAAGTGGTGTAATTGCTATCCCCTCCCTCAAGTAGCTGAGCGGCTCTGAGTGAAAGCCGGTTGCTGGCGGGTCGTGTTCGCCCCGCCATTTTTTTCCCCTCCAGCTAATATTTTGAGCAGCAAGCGACGATAATAAGACTGACATAAGGGACTTAACATGTATGGGTATAGCGCAAAGCCAATAGTCTTGCGCCCAGTTTCCGCGAAATAGATACGGTTTAACATAAAGGTAGAACATGATGTTTGGACAAGGAAGCAAGACAACCATCGGTCTCGATATTGGCGCCTCGTCCGTCAAGTGCGTCAAACTGGAGCGCCGGAGCGGTTCTTTTGCGCTTCTGGCAATGGAGATACGTGATCTCCCTCCGGAAGCGATAGTTTCCGACGAGATCAAGGATCGCGACACCATCATCTTCAACATCCAATCGGTTATGGACGCTTGTGATCCACGCGCCAAGGACGTTGTTGTTTCGGTGTCGGGGCATGGTGTCATCACCGACAAAATCACGATCGATCGCAAGACGGGACCGGAAGCGGAACAAGCGATTCTGTTCGAGGCGGAACAACGGGCGCCGTACGACATCGATGACGTCTCCATGGATTATCACATCGTCAGTACCGACGAAGTCAACAGCAAGATGGATGTTCTGCTGGTGGCAGCTCGCAAAGACTTCCTCAAAAGCTACCTCGATTTGGTCATCGATGCCAACCTTCGGCCGGTAATCGTTGACACCGATGCTTTCGCTGTCCTGAATGCGTACGAACTGAACTATGATATCCACCCGGAGCGAATCACAGCGCTGGTCAATATCGGTTACGACAATACCAACGTAGTCTTCATCAAAGATGGCTTGTTCCACTCGACCCGCGATGTCGCCGCCGGCGGACGAATGATCTTCGACACGATTCAAAAAGAATTTCGCTTGAATCAGGAATTGACGATGAAGGCGATTAAGGGCGAGATGGAAACAAGCATCGATCAGGATATGCTCAAAGCCACAATCGTTTCCTCCGCCGAAGAGTTGATTTCGGGTTTGGAAGTGGCGTTCTCCTACTTCCGGTCGTTGGCCAGGGTTGAGAAAATTGACTGGGTGGTGTTGTCGGGTGGGGGCGCGCTGATGCCCTACCTGCCGGAATTTCTGCAGTCCAAGCTGAACATCCCGATCGAAATCGCAAACCCGCTTCGGAACATTGAATATGATCCCGATCTCTTTGCTTCTGTGCAGCCGGAACGAATCGCCCCGCTTCTGGCGGTGCCGATCGGATTGGCAGCGAGAAAGGTACAGTAGCCATGATAGAAATAAATCTACTCCCCAAGGAATATAAGAAGCGCGCGAACCCGCTGAGCTTTGACAAGAAGGCGATTTATGCCGGTATCGCAGCGGCGGCTCTGGTGGTAGTGATGGGTGGACTGACCTTCTATCAGAGCACTCAGGTTGGTAATTTGAACAAACTAATAACCAAAGCGCGCATGGAACAAAATCACTATAAAAAAGACATCGCGGTAATCGATGCGCTGACCGAGGTCAAATCCAAGATATTGGCGCGCGTTGATGCTATCGAGAAGCTCGATCAGCGGCGCACTTTCTACATCTCTTTAATGGAAGATCTAAACTCACGAATGCCGGAATATTTGTGGATGACCGGATTTTTGGAAATACCGGCGGGCAGCGAGCCGCAAGGCGCCTCGCGACCGGGTGGCAAGGGAAAACTGACGCAGCAGCCGGGTCGTGCAACTGGGGCAGCAACGGCCGCTTCGCAACCGGGTAAGGAGACTCCGCAGCAAGCGGAAGCTACTGTAAGTCCGACGCAGGGCAGCGCCGAGATCGAAGGATACGCGTTTAGTCTCAACTCCATCGGCTCATTCATGATTGGCATGATGAAGTCAGACTTCTTCAAGAATGTCAAATTGAATCGTGCCGTTGCCGAAGACATCGGCACGGTCACTGCCTATACTTTCAAGATTTCCTGTGACCTTAACTATGATGCGCATTTGATTCAGGAGAACCCGACCGACACCGAAGAGGGGCCGCAGATCGGGAGCGCTCAGGGATCGGATGACGATGAAGGTTACGGCTACGATAATTTCAACGACTATCAGGGGCAGTAGCTTCAACACTGAACAGTGAGAGCCGGAGGCAGAAATGGATTTTAGAGACCCGAAAACACAGAGACTTCTGCTCGTAGTACTTGGCCTTATCATGGTTGTCTACTTCTGGAATTCGAAAATATACAGTCCGCGCAGTCAGCGCCTGAATTCGCAACGCTCCAGTTACGAGGCGATTATGACCAACCTCAAGACCATTGAATTGAAAGCCAAGTCACTCGCAGGATTGCGCCAGGAATATGAGAGACTGCTCGACCGCTACCAGAACATCGAGCAACTGCTTCCTGAAGAGGAGCAGGTTCCCGATTTCCTGTTGCAGTTACATTCGGCTTCGATGTTGTCACAGGCGCAGGTTACGGAAGTGACGCCGCAGATGGCAGGCGGAGAAGCATTCTACAACACATCGGAGTACAACGTTAGGTTCCTGGGCACTTACCATGAACTAGGGCGCTTTTTGGCGGCCGTCGCCAACTTCCCGTTTATCACCAACGTCTCGCGCATGCAACTGAAGGGTCTGCCGCCCGAGGTTGCGCTGGGCAAAAACCCGACGGACCGGCACACTGCAGGGGACTTTGACTCCAAGTCGCTCGAAGCAAATTTTGCGCTGTCAACCTACTATGTCAAGCCCGAGGAAAAGCTCAAGGGCGTGCAGTTTGAGGGAGAGGAGGTCAGGCCATGAAAACCAGACTTGTCCTATTCGTCTTGTCCCTGTGCTGCGCCTGTTTGTGGGGTAGCGCCACGGCAACAGTCAAGGTGACTAATATCTACTTGCAGAAGAGCTCGCAGTTCACCGAAGTGACACTCGTCTGCGATGGTGTCGCGGAATTTACGCATCAGATTGTTGAGGCGACTGCGAACAAGCCGTACCGCATCGTTGTTGATGTGAAAAACGCCGTGCCGGGTCTTCCACAGTTCGCTTTCAAGAACCTGCCGTCCGGCTCGATCAAACAGATTCGCACCAGTCAATTTTCGACGGATCCCGAGAAGGTCGTCCGCATTGTGTTTGATGTGGCCGGAACTCTGACCTACAAAGTCAAGGGAGACGGCAACACGTTTACCCTACAGATCAATACGCCCTCGGATAAGGATTTCCCAAAATGGTCAGCAGTGACTGGCCCCTCGGCGCCAACACTTGCCATGTCCAAGACGGAACCGCCTACCAAGACAGAGGTGGCTTCTAAGCCTGAAGCAACCAAGAAGGTGGAAACGCCAGCCAAGACAGAGGTAGCTTCCAAGCCTGAAGCAACCAAGAAGGTGGAAACGCCAGCCAAGACAGAGGTAGCTTCCAAGCCTGAAGCAACCAAAAAGACGGAAACGCCAGCCAAGACAGAGGTGGCTTCTAAGCCTGAAGCAACCAAGAAGGTGGAAACGCCTACCAAGACAGAGGTGGCTTCCAAACCTGAAGCAACCAAGAAGGCGGAACCGCCAGCGAAGGCGCAGACGGCTCATCCCGATAATTCGGCGACTCCGCCCAAAGCGACAGGCAGCGAAGCCGAAAAGAAAGAACTCAAGCTGACGGCCAAACCAATCGACGAGTCGAAGCTGCTGACCAAGGTCAACAAATCGGCGGCCACGGCCAAGACTGAAGATAAGGCGCAGCCATTGGCTGCGGTCACAACTCCAACTGCAAGTGATAAACCCTCAGCCCCCCAGACCAAGGCGACACCGTCTCCAACTCCGAAGGTAATACAGTCAGCGAATTCGGAGACAAAGCCAACATCGGTAGGGCCGACAGTGGCGGACAAACTGGCCGCAAGTCCGGAAAAGGCCGCCAAGCCGAGTGGCAAGCCTGCGTCGACTCCAGCTTCAAGCACCGAAACGACCGCTGCCAAGCGCGCTGATTCTGTGACTATGCCTCAGCTCAAGCCGACACAGAGTGCGCCGGCTACGGAACCGGTCGATATGGCCAAACCGCCAAAGTCGCAGAAGACAGCGTTGCCGGAGACAAAGGTCGACAAGACACCGAAGTACACCGAATCGCCGGAAGCGGGTAATGCCTTGACCGGCAAGATTGCCACGGCATTGGACGGGAACCCTGCCACAACAACCGTGTCCAAACCGGAGAGTGGCAAGGATTCGACTGCCGCCGGTACGACGATGTCGAGGAGCGAGTCGGTACGGGCGAGATATCTCGCCGGCAAGGAGAAGGGCATTACTCCGGCTGAGGCGGTTACCGACAGCATGGCAACCGACAACGCTGCTGCGCCGCAAACACCGCCGACCGAAATCGAAAAGATCCGAACGAAATACAAACGCGGCATCAGGTTCGTGCAGAATGATCAGGATGAACAACAGCAGACAGCTTCGGAAACTGATCAGCCGCAGGAAGCTGATCAACGCTCAGACAATGTCGGAGTTTACAATGAGTTCCTGCCGGAGCGTGAGATCGTGGTCTATCAGACATCCGGTCGACCTGATCCCTTTATGCCACTAATCGAGGATGCGACTTCGAACGCCATGGGAGGGGAACTTCCCGATGTCGAGACGCTGCGTTTGGTCGGCATACTTCAAGATAAGAAGGTCAGCCGGGCCCTGTTCGAGGATTACAATAACTACTCATACATTTTGAGAACCGGCGATCGCGTGAAAAACGGCTTTGTTTTGTCTATCGAAGAGACGCGGGTGCTGTTCCAGATTCGTCAGTACGGCTGGAACCGCCAAGTCGCCATCGACCTTGAGAACGAGAAATAGCGCTATCGATACAAGAGAGGTAGTAATGACACTCAAGACACTACGATCAAGCATACTGGCTGCGGCTGCGTTGCTGCTGGTCTTTCTTTCAGCGCCTACTGTGCGCGCGCAAGATGACCCGAACGCGCCGATCAAGAATCTCAGCTTCCAAAATGCGGACATTCGCACGGTGCTGGGTTTTTTAGCCGACTACGGACAGGTCAACATTGTGACCGCACCGGACGTGCAGGGGAACGTCACATTCAGTCTCAAGAAGGTGAACTGGCGACAGGCGCTCGACATCGTTTGCAAGACCTACTCTCTTACGGCGGTGGATGAAGCGGGCTATATCCGGATCACGCCAACCAAGTCCTATCTTGATGAAGTCACCACTCTGGAGAAACACAAGTTTGACAAGGAGAAGATGGTCGAACTGAGCACGGCGGTCATGAAGATCGATAACGCCACAGCAGACGAGTTGGCCAAGACTGTGACGCCGCTTCTGTCCGAACGAGGCAAGGTACAGACCGACAAACGGTCGAACAACCTGATTGTACGCGACGTGCCGGCCAACATCGTCAAGATCGAGAAACTGATCACCGACCTTGACAAACCGACGCGGCAGATCAGAATTTCCGCGCAAATGATCGAAGTCTCGACAACGGCATTGCAGGAGCTCGGTATTGATTGGACTCTGAAAACAAGCCGGACTGTCAGCGCCAAAGAGAAATACGAAACCACCTCCGATCAGACCTTGAATGTTGGGAATGTATCCAAGCCCGCAGGAACATTCACGTTCACGACGGTGCAGGACGGCTGGAACTTGGCCAGCAAAATTTCGGCTCTGGTGTCGGACGGCAAGGGCAAGATCGTGGCGCATCCGGAAATCACAACGGTGGACAATAAGGAAGCCCGCATCCAGATGGGACAAAAGATTCCGATCAAGCAGTTTGACCAGTCCGGAAACGTCGTCATCACTTTCGAAGAGGTTGGGTCCTTGCTGAAGGTGACACCGCATATCACTTCGGAGAATCGCATTCTGATGCAGTTGAAGCCGGAGCGCAGTTCGTACGATTACGACCCGAACGGCGTCGTCATCAAGACGAGCAATGCCGAGACAAACGTCGTGGTAGAAAACGGTCAGACGGCGGTTATCGGTGGTCTCACAACTCAGGACGTGCTCAGCAGTCGCAAGGGAGTTCCGGTGTTGAAAGATATTCCGTTCCTGGGTTATCTCTTCAGCTACACTCAGAAGAAGGTTGAGAGCCGTGATCTGATCATCTTTGTCACGCCGACGATTGTCGAAGGCAGTCTTGCCAATTCGCCTCGTGGAACCGACACCCAGGATAAGAAGTAGAGAGGCGGATGATGCAGAACAGCGGAAAATCTCAGGATAAGGAGTCTGCCGTGAATAAGTCAGCACTTTTCAGCAATAAATTCGCCTTGATCGGCCTGGTAGCAATGATGTTGCTGGGAGTCGGACTGATTGCCGGTTGCGGTGACAGTACACTTTCCGGCAGCGGCAGCGCCCATTTTCAGTATGTTGCCTCGTCTCCCAGCGGACAAATCGACCGCGGCTCGACGGCTATTGTAGAGGCCAGAGTTGTTGACGCGACAGGCGCGGCGTTGTCCGGTCAGCGGGTAACGTTCAGCGTGACGCCAACGGCGCTCGGCTATTTCACCCCGGCGTCCGACACGACTGCCGCGGACGGGACCGTGGCGACGGTGTTTACCGCCACGTCTTCGGGTACGGCGACACTGCAAGCGACTGTCAGCGGAACGACGTCGACTACCAGTCTGATTATCAATGACAATACCAGCGGCTCCGGACGAATCACTGTCTCCGTCACACCTTTGTTTATGATTGCGAACAACTCAGATTCAGCTAATGTACTGATTACCGCCACCAAGAAGGACGGTACCCCGATCAGCGATGGCATGACGATCTTCCTCTGCGCGGGAGAGCGTTTTGAGGATCGTGACCGGGATGGATACTTCACCAGGGGAGTCGACAGTCTGATTTATGACGTCAACGCGAATGACCAGTGGGACCCGGTTGGCTCCATTCCGGCTACGGCGACCACCTCCGGCGGCACGGCATCGGTCTACTATAAGTCCGGCAATCAGGCAACAACGGTATATATTCGGGCGACCATGATCGACAGCGGCGATGTTAGTTTCGCTGAAGTCGCTGCCAAGCTGAGTCCAAACACGAAGGTGGCATCGATCACGATGTCGGCCAATTTCGAAAATCTGCGGGTGAAGGGTGTCGGTGGTATCGAATTCGGCGGCCTCGTTGCCACGGCCTACGACGAATTCGGTAATCCGGTTCCCGAAGGCATTCCGATAGCATTCACGATTGCCAGCGGTCCAAACGGCGGCGAAAATATCCAGGGGCAGGGATACGGACCCGTCGAAGTAAGCACCAATAGCAATGGTCAGGCATCCGTCACAGTTTATTCCGGCACGATCTCGGGCAGCGTTCGCCTGAGAGCATCATCCGGAGCAGTGGTTTCTGCGGCCACGCCGTTTGTGATCAACTCAGGTCCCCCATATACGATTCGAGTAGCCGGGTTGGACTGCAATCAGGCCAGTTGGGAGTTTGTCAATTTCGAGAACAAGGTCACGGCGATTGTCTGCGACATTTATACCAATCCGGTTCCGGACTCGACCGCAGTCTATTTCTGGACCAGCGAGGGTTGCATCGACGGCTACAGTCTGACCGGCGTTGCGGGGTTGGGCGGAGTACATTCGGGCATGGCAAGTGTGTATTGGTGGTCATGTACTCACATTAACGGAAGAGTTTGGGTCTACGCGGAAACTGCGGGGGGCACGGTAAAAGATTCCGCCATGTTCTTGAGTTCCGGTCCGCCGGTCTACATCGAAATTCTTGAGTACCCGAGTGCGCTATATGCACAGGGTGATGAAAAGGGAAACATAACGGTGTCTGTATATGACATCAATCACAACTTCGTGATCGGAAATACTCAAGTGGAATTCGAAACTCAATTCGGCACTATCGGAAACGGTGGAACGGTCGACGGCTGTCACTCGTCTATTTTCAAGACCAAATATACGGCGCAGCAGTTGAAAAAGGACTATTCGTGGACTTCCCCTGATGATGGCATCGGCGCCGTTTCCTTTGTCACGGTTACGGCCGGTGGCATGGGTGGGGTTAGCAACGGTTTTACCACTCTCTTTCTGACAACCGGGACGTACGTCAAGAGTTCAGCCGTCGAAATTGAACCGGAAGTCGAGCCGGGCACGGTGACTCCATTCACGGTCGTCATCAAGGACCGCGGCAACAATCCGCTCGGTGGGCATCGTTTGACGCTCTTCCCGAATGGCGGTACAATCACGGGTAGCAACTATGTCACTGACGAGTACGGCGAAATCAGCCTGTTCTATCAGGCGCCCGGCGCGGAAGGCACATACCTGATTACCGTGACCGACACCGACCCGCGCGGCGCTGTCAGCTTCGCGAAGAAGATCAAAGTCAAGACGGCGGAACTGTAATAGCTCCGTCTCCAATCCCTGTCTGTAAGGGGTCTCCGCGTAAGTGGGGACCCCGTTTTTTTGTAGTAAAAGAGTTGTCTCTGACTATTGCGCACGTATAATTGTCCCTATGGCAGAGCGTCTAATCCATCAGTTGGTGCTCGCGAGCGCAGCGCGTAATGGAGACCGTCCGGCTTATTGGCAGCGGACTTCGGGTGGCTTCGCACCGCTAACCTATGCCGAACTGGCGGCGAAAATCATGGCCCTCGCACAGGGACTGATCAAGAGCGGTTTCAAACCGCAGACAAAGGCCGGTATCTATGCGCCTGATTCGCCCGATTGGGGAATCACCTACATGGCGATTCTGGCTGCCGGTGGGGTGGTGGTTCCGCTTGACCAGCAGTCAAAGTACTTGGAGTTGCGATCGATCATCAATCGAGCGGGGATCAATGTGCTTTTCTGCGATCCTTCTCACTATCAGGATATTCGGGAGTTGGAGGTGCTTTCTTCGGAGTTCCCCGACGTGATTTGTTTCGGCAACACCGACGCAGAAGATTCACTAATAATGACAACTGCTAAACTGGAAGCAGTTGGCAGAGACAAAAGTTTCATGCTGCCGGAGATCGATCCCGATTCGCTGGCAGTTCTGATTTACACTTCAGGCACATCGTCGGAAGCCAAAGGCGTTATGCTGTCGCACACGAATATCGTCGCTGATATTGAAGCCGTTCGACCACGCCTGTCGATGACGGAAGAGGATCGCTTTCTGTCGGTGTTGCCGCTGCACCATACCCTGGAGGCTACGTGTGGGTTTATCTATCCTCTCTCCTCTGGCGCATCAATCGCTTACGGCCGGTCTTTGAAATCGGTCGATATTATAGCCGACATCCGCGCTCTCAAGATCACGGTAATGATAGGAGTGCCGCTGTTGTTCGAGAAAATGTGCGCCGGAATCCACCGGCAGGTATCCAAGAAGGCGCTCTCCACTCGACTGTATGTTGATCTGGGGCAGCGAATTGCGGGACTGTCAAAGTGGATTCTGGATCTCTCGGTTGGAAAGGTTCTATTTAGAGCGCTGCGAGAACGCGTTG